>FWPV01007645.1_pt1 | contig 19460 bp, 20 predicted proteins | sample 2228371 | NCBI WGS metagenome assembly FWPV01 (sample SAMEA103939776, study PRJEB20133) | metagenome
CTTCGCATTATTAATAAAAGTAATTGTGGAAAAATCGCTTGTAATCATTCCTACATACAATGAAAAAGACAACATCGGGCGAATGATTAATGTTATTTTTTCATTGCCAAGAGAATTCGATATCCTGATTATTGATGATGGTTCGCCCGACGGAACCGCCGATATTGTTAAAGCAATTCAAAAGGAAAGACAGAACAATCGCCTGCATCTGATGGAACGAGGTATGAAAATGGGGCTTGGCACAGCTTATATTGCGGGTTTCAAATGGGCAATGGAAAAGGGGTATGATTACATTTTTGAAATGGATGCCGACTTTTCACACAATCCGGAAGACCTTGTGCGCTTGCATGCCGCCTGCCTTAACGGCGCCGATATGGCCATCGGTTCGCGCTACAAAACAGGCGTTAATGTTGTCAACTGGCCTATGGGAAGAGTCCTTATGTCATATTTCGCATCGAAATATGTACGGTTTATTACCGGAATGAAAATTCATGATACCACAGCCGGTTTTAAATGTTACCGCCGCAGGGTGCTTGAAGCTATGGACTTTGATAAAATAAGATTCAAAGGCTATGCCTTTCAGATTGAAATGAAATTTACCGCATGGAAGATGAAATTTAATATCGTTGAAATACCTATTGTTTTTACCGAAAGACAGGTAGGAAAGTCGAAAATGACCGGAGGCATATTCAATGAAGCTTTCTGGGGCGTGCTAACCATGAAAGCAAGAAGTATTTTCTTCCCTTATAAAAGAAAAGAAATGTCATGAACTGCCATTTTATTGAAAATGCTTTGGTGGTAAATGAAATGAACCTTTACCGCGCAAGCATTCTGATGCGAAACGGCGTTATTGAAAAAGTATATCGGAAAAACGAACCATATCAAATACCGCACAATGCTAAAGTAACAGATGCTTCAGACAGGCTGCTGATTCCCGGGGTAATTGACGGCCATGTCCATTTCCGTGAGCCCGGGCTAACCCATAAAGGAGATATGGCCTCTGAATCAAGAGCAGCAATAGCCGGCGGGATTACCTCATTTATGGACATGCCCAATACCATACCTCAAACTACCACACGGGCAATACTTGAAGAAAAATTTGCCACAGCTGCAAAAAAATCATTGGCTAACTTTTCCTTTTATATAGGTGCTACCAATGATAATCTTGATGAAATACTGAAGACCAACCCGAATAAGGTTGCCGGTATTAAGCTCTTCATGGGATCGTCAACAGGCAACATGATGGTTGATAATTACCAGACTCTCTCAGACCTTTTCTCCCGGTCACCCATGCTAATTGCAGCTCACTGTGAGGACGAAAACATTATTCGTGAAAACACATTGAAACTGAAAGAAAAGTATGGCGAAGAGATACCTCCGCATTGCCATCCTGAAATTCGCTCTGCTGAAGCCTGTTATAAATCATCATCTCTTGCTGTTGAACTCGCCAGAAAACATAAATCAAAACTTCATTTATTGCATATTTCCACCCGACAGGAAACTGATCTTCCCGACAGCGCTTCATCAAGAGTAAACAAAAAAATCACCGCAGAAGCATGCATTCATCACCTTTTTTTTAACAGCAACGATTATGAAAAATACGGAAATTTCATTAAATGGAATCCGGCTGTAAAAACCGAAAACGACAGACTGGCACTTATCGAGGCAATCAGAAACGGACATATTGATATTGTTGCCACTGACCATGCCCCGCATACCATTGAAGAAAAGAGCAAAACCTATCTGCAGGCTCCTTCAGGTGGCCCTATGGTTCAGCACGCTCTCGCTGCCATGCTCGAATTTTATCATCATGGGATACTTAAGGTTGAAAAAATTGTTGACCTTATGTGCCATGCACCGGCTGATATTTATTCTATCGAAAAACGCGGATACATACGCGAAGGATATTATGCCGACATTGTACTGATTAACCCTGATAAACCATGGACAGTCAGCAGGGATAATATTCTTTATAAATGCCGTTGGTCGCCTTTTGAAGGAAAAACATTCAGGTCGGCCGTTACACACACCTTTGTCAACGGAAATCTAGTGTATGAAGACGGACGGTTTTACGATAGCCCTTGCGGAATTCCGCTTTATTATAACCGGTAATTAAAATAAAACCCATGAAACCTGTATGATTTTTAAACACAAACAATACCATATTTCTGATCATTTGGGTTCCATGCCCTTCGGGATCATACCTTATATAAATAAAAAAATATGATGAAACACCCATGCAACACACCTGCACAAACAGGCACGAACAAAAAATGGGTGTTACATCCCAGAAGACTTTAAATACATAAATGTAAATCGATGAATATTAAGATATTTAAAATTTTGTACGGATGAAACAATCAAAAATATTGATAACAGCAGGCATGATAATAATAGCTGGTTTTGTGTCATGCAGGCAGGAAAAAACAAACAGGAAAATTATGCCTGAATTTCATGCCTCAGCCGATACCTGCATTGGCGGAACTGTTTTTGCCGACCATATTATTCAGGATATCATCATTAAAAACAATAACCCTGACGATATGTGGGCGGAGGAGTGCCTGAAAGGCATGCAGCAAAAAGCACTGGTTGATACCCTATTCAGTATGGTGTATGCAGGGAAAGCTGTTGCATACGATTTTGACACCAATGAAAAACTGACGCTCAAACAGATCAGAAAAATTGAGAAAAAAGAAGGTTTCAGCCGCGACAAGATAGGCAAAATACAATTTGTTGAAAGCTGGTACCTCAACACCAGCAGCGCAACCATGACAAAAAACGTATCATCTCTTGTACTGGGCTATGAAACATACGACAGCCAGGGCGAGTTTAGGGGATATCTGCCTGTGTTCAGAATTATTTTAAACCCGAATTAATTATTGTTAGGCCAGATAAAAGTAACAGGGTCAATGCATATTGCAGTATTAAAAAAAATATATTTTTGCGTTTTAAAATAATATTCATCAACTATTAAATACAAATCAATGCTCACTGTTGAAAAAATAGGCGGAACCTCCATGTCAAAGTTCCATGACGTGCTCAAAAATATTATTATCGGTCCATGTAAAAACGGAGACTTTTATAACCGCATCTTTGTGGTATCAGCATATAACAATGTTACCAACTGGCTGCTTGAACATAAAAAAACCAAGGAACCGGGTATATACCAGAAATTTTTAAATAATGAAGATTACAATAAAGCCCTGTTTGAATTACTCGACAAACTGATTGAGATAAACCGTACATTTGCAGACATAAAACTCAACCAGGAAATAGCTGACGAATTTATTACCAATCGCATCAAACAGGCAAAAAATTACCTTAACAGCCTGGCCGATGTATTGGCAACCGGGTATGTCAACCGGCAGAATATTCTGCTGGCAGCGCGTGAAATCCTTTCTTCCATTGGCGAAGCCCATTCAGCGTTTAATACTGTGAACATACTGGAAAACAACGGTATTAATGCCATTTTTGTTGACCTTTGCGGATTCAATGACGCCGAATACCTCACCATTGATGAGCGGATTCATAAAGCCTTCAAGAATCTCGACTACACACATGCCATCCCGGTTGTAACAGGTTATACCAAAGGTACCGAAGGAATTATGCGTGAATTTGATCGTGGTTACAGCGATGTTACATTCAGTAAAGTGGCAGTGGAAGTCAAAGCCGACGAAGCTATTATCCATAAAGAATTTCATCTTTCATCAGCCGATCCTAATATTGTGGGTATTGACAAGTCAATCCCCGTAGGTTTTACCAACTATAATGTAGCCGACCAGCTGGCCGATGTTGGCATGGAAGCCATACATCCAAAAGCATCCAAACCATTAGAAATAAATGGCATTAACATAAGAGTGAAAAATTCTTTTGAACCCGACCATCCGGGCACACTGATTTCGAAGAATTACATCTGCAAGGAATCGAAAGTGGAAATCATTTCAGGTACCGATAAGGTAATTGCCATTGAAATTCATGATCCGCTGATGGTTGGCCAGGTAGGTTACGACCTCAACGTTATGCAGATTTTTCAGAAATACAACGTAAGCTATATCCTCAAAGCAACAAACGCCAACAGTATTACACAGGTTATCGCAGAAGACGATTACAGTGAAAATTTATATAACGAACTGAAAGAAAAATATTATGAGGTTACTGTAAAACCTGCAGCACTGGTTTGCGCACTCGGAACTAATATTGCCAAACCGGGCATACTTGCGAAAGCATCGGCCGCGCTGGCAGAAAACAGTATTAATATTGATGCGTTTTCCCAGTCATTAAAGCAGGTGAATATGCAATTTGTTATCAGCCGCAATGATTACAAAAAAGCTATTATTGTCCTGAATGACGCCTTGTGTGTCGCAAGGGTATAAAATAACCAATGAATTCATACATACCGCTAAATGAAACCCACATGGTTAATAAGAACCAGCCAAACAATTTTTTCTTTATCATGTGGGTTACATCATACTTTAATACCTGAAAAATAAAATGATAAGAAATAAACTCAAATTACGCATTAAACCCAGATCTGTCATTAGGAATCACTCTGGGACGGGACGAACTGATGACATCCACCCCCGATAAAAATTTTGTCAGTTTTTCTTACTCTCATGAAACACCCATGCAACAAACTTTCACTACAAGGCATGAACAAAAAATGGGAGTTACATCCCTGAAGCTTCAAAATAAATAAATGTAAATCAATGAATATTAAGATATTTAAAATTTTGTAAGGATGAAAAGGAAGAAAACATAACAAATATTAATCGCCCGGCTACCTGAAAAAACGCTGATGAGTTTTTTGGGATAAATAAAAACGATTATTTTTGTTCTTAATACAGTTTCCTTTTATCATGAAAGGATATAATTACATAACTATACTTACAGTTGTCTTGCTAATTTTTTCAGAACATTATGCCAGCAGCCAGGAATCGTTTGCGCAGGACATAAATTATCTCAGGCTTCCTGCATCAGAGAATTATGACCATAATATGCTCAAAGCTCCTGAAATAAAAAATGTATCATTTGCAATGAATACCGGCATAATGATGTTAGCGAACAAAAACAAAGACTATAGCATCTGCAGTCAATTTTCGGCTTTTTACAATATCAATATCAGCCGGCGGGTGAGCATCAGGACAGGCAGTATTATATTTCTCCCTCTGTATAACCATATCTTCTCATCACCGCGTGAAAATTACGGATTAACATCATATTCGGGAATAGCGCTTTTTGCAGCTGCCGATTACTATGCAACCGAACGTTTGACCATTACGGGTACAGTTTATAAAACAATAAGCAAGCGTTTATTATCCAAGGAAGATATGCCTCAGGCCATTAACAGAAATTACTATGCCATGCCATTGCAATCATACTCGCTGGGGATGAGTTACAAAATATCTGACGGACTTACCATAGGTGCCGAAATCAGGATCTCTGATTATTATCAGCCTGCATTAAGCCCTTTTAATGATTTCCATGGATTATACCAGCCGGCTTCACTTTACTGGTAGCACTCCTGAAGTAACAATAGTCATAGAAAAACCTGATGAATCTTGTTATTGACATTGGCAATACATTGACAAAAGTAGCCCTTTTCAGAAATAATGCATTGGTTACCTCAGCCAGAATCGATAGTTTTACCCCTGATGATGCCCGGGAATGGTTAAAAAAATATCCTGTAAAAAAATGTATTCTGTCTTCAGTAAAAGGTAATCATAATCAGTTGGCTGTTTTTCTGAAAGAAAACACTGGGTTTTTCATACCATTAAGCCACAATACACCGTTGCCTGTTAAAATGCTTTATCTGACACCTGAAACACTTGGGAAAGACCGGGTGGCAGCGGTAACCGGAGCATATAATAAATTTACAGGTGCAAACGTTCTTATTGTTGACATGGGAACAGCGATCACTTACGACTTCCTCAATTCAAAAGCAGAATATGTGGGCGGAAATATTTCTCCCGGATTAACCATGCGTTACAAGGCGCTTAATGCCTTTACCAATTCGTTGCCCCTGATCAATAACGATGATATCAGTGTTGATATGGGAAATAATACCCGTACGGCCATAATTGCAGGCGTGCAGCAAGGCATAATCAATGAATTAAACGGTTATAACGATTATTATTTAAGCCATTTTGAAAAAATAAAAATCATTTTTACAGGTGGCGATGCCGAATTTTTTGTTAATAAATTAAAAAAACCCATATTTGTGATTCCAAATCTGGTTTTGGAAGGTCTTAATTTTATTCTTGAATTTAATGCGTCAATGTTATAGCGGACTGATATTATTATGGTTTGTTTTTGCTTCATTGCAGGGGCAACAGTTTTTTAATTCGCCTTATACCCGTTTCGGGCTGGGCCAGATAAACGACGGAGGTTTTGCTTCCAATCAGGCAATGGGAGGGCTCACGGCAGGTTACCGTGTTAAAAATACCATTAATTACCTCAATCCGGCATCATATACTGCTACAGACACCTTATCATTTGTATTTGACGCAGGCCTGCAGGGAGGCTTCATGAAAGTAACCTCCAGTACCGGTTCAAATACTTCAAAAATCCTTTACCTCGACCATATTGCTATGCTATTCCCTGCCACCAAATGGTGGGGGTTAAGTATGGGGATTGTCCCATTCAGCCGGTCGGGTTATGAAATACTCGGATCAACATCTGACACCACCTACAGATACATTTATTCAGGCAACGGAGGATTATCCCAGTTTTATATCGGTAGTGCCGTAAGAATAGGCAAACATATTTCTCTCGGCCTTAATTTTTCATACATATTCGGGCCTATTGAACGCACAAGAAATGTGATTTTAAACAATGAATATGCCGCAACTACAAAATACAGCTATAAAGGCAATGTAAACAATATCTTTTTCAATTACGGCATACAATATTTTACGACAATAGCCAGGAAACATTCGCTGGTTGTAGGAGGTTCTTTGAGTAATGATACTGAGATGAAAAGCACTTATAGTGAAGTCGTTACCCGTTATCACAGTTTTTACGGAACTGATACGTTATTATACAGCGGAAAGAAGAAAGGTACTGTGCTGTTTCCTATGAAATGGGGAATCGGATTCACTTATAATTACAGTAATCAATTCACCATAGGTTTTGACTATCATACCGCTGACTGGTCAAAAACCCTTATTTTCGGCCAGCCTGAGCCGCTTACAACAAATAAGCAATATCGCTTTGGCATGCAATTTATTCCGGTTCCGCTAACGAAAATAAAAAGAACTTCTTATCCCGAAAGATTTTACTACCGGCTTGGAGGAGTTTATGAGAAAACAAATCTAATATTAGGCGGAAAACAGATTTATGCTTATGGCATGAGTTTTGGTGTAGGTATTCCATGGAAGAATGAAAGAAAACTTTTCACAAACACAACCTTTAACATTACTTATGAATTCCGTGTTAAGGGTTTGGTTGATGAAAAGCATATAAAAGAAACATATAATATGTTTACTGTTGGATTAACTATGCATGATTTCTGGTTTATAAAACCCAAATATGATTAGCATTATGAAAAGGATAAATTATATTTTAATTACTGCCTGCTTTGTTATTTTTTATTCAGGCATCGTTATGGCCCAGAAAGGTATTGAAGATGGCTCAAAATATGGTCATGGACAGGATAGCATAGATTGTTTGCGAAATCTGTCGCTTTATCGTGAATATGTAAGGCAGAACGATTACAAAACAGCAATGCCATTCTGGAGGAAAGCATTCAGTGAATGCCCGGGCTCTTCAAAGAATATCTATATTGATGGAGTCAAAATGCTCAGGTTCTTTATTGAAAAGGAAAAGAATCCTCAGGTTCAGTCGGCATTGATTGATACACTTATGCTTATTTATGAAACCCGTATCAAATATTTTGATCAGCTCGATTATGTCAGGGGGAACCAGGGCATTGATCTGTTGCGTTATAAACGCGACAATATAAATGAGGTACAGCGGGCATACGGTTATCTTAAGGAATCAGTTACTCTGGCTGATGATCAGTCATCAGAAGCTGTTGTTGCCACATTTATGTCGGCCTCAATGGCCCTGTTTCAAAACCAGAAGTTGAATGCTGATGAACTGCTTTCTGATTTTCTGGTTGCTGTTGATATACTTAACACCCAGATAAAAAACAATCCGCAGGATACTACACTGGGAAACCTGCTGGACATAATTACCAAAAATTTTGTTCAGTTGCCCGGTCTCGACGATAAGGGGATTATATCTTCCTTTGAAACGAAGTTCAGAGAAAAACCAAATGACCCCAAACTTCTTAATATGATAGTTACTGTACTTGATGCCAAAAGATTATCAGATGAGCCTTTATGGATGAGTGCTGCCAAAAATTTGTTTTCACAATACCCGACAGCTGATCTGGCAGGCAGAATAGCCATAAATAGCCTGCAAAAAAATGATGCCAAGGAAGCATCTACATTTTATAATCAGGCTATCCAGCTTGAAACAAACAATTCAAGAAAAGCTGATTATTATTATGGACTTGCAGCAGCAACGGATAAACTGGGAAATAAACCACTTGCCAAAGACTATGCACAAAAAGCGATTGAACTTAAGCCCAACTGGGGAGACCCGTATATTCTTATCGCCCAGCTTTATGCAAGCAGCAGAGATTTATGTCAGGGGATAAGCCTCCCCAACGCCATATACTGGGTTGCCGTTGATATGCTGGTTAAAGCCAAACAGGTTGACCCTTCTGTTGAAGCAAGGGCTAATAACCTGATATTGAATTATTCACCCCATTTCCCGAATAAGGAAGAGGCCTTTTTCTTAAATATTCTCGAAGGCAATAGCTATTATGTTGGATGCTGGATTAATGAAAGCACAAGAGCACGTTTTTAAATGGTATGCTTATTTTAAACATCTGTTTTTATTACCGCCGGTAATACTACTTGCATTTTGTGCCTGTGAAAATGACATAGCAACCATTAAAGCCCTTGATGAAGAGGTTAATATACCTACTCAGACAGGACTTAATGTGGAAGTTATTTACAGCGATTCAGGCATTCTGAAAGGGAAAATAATAACCCCCGAACTTAAGCGGTTTTCGAGGGACAACGATCCTTATTATGAATTTCCCAAAGGAATAAAAGTGCTGTTTTACGATAAAAACGGCAACATTGAGTCACATGTCGAAGCTAATTATGCATTGTTTTACGAAAAACAGCAACTGTGGGAAGCAAGAAATAATGTTATTGCCAAAAACGAAAAAACCGGCGAGCAATTATACACCGAGCACCTTTTCTGGAACCAGAAAGAAGAGACTGTTTATTCTGACCAGTTTGTAAAAATAATTAATGCCGATGGTACATTTTACGGCGAAAAAGGTTTCGAAGCCGCTCAGGACCTTTCAAAATGGAAGCTGAAAGGATCACGGGGCACCGTTAATGTAAAAGATGAGCAGGAAAACCAATAAAATACCCGAAATCATCTGGCTGACAACAAGCCTGATATGCATAGCTATGGCCTCATATACAACTATAATACAGGGCATTAAAAAGAGTTATGTGTTTTTTATTTTTGTTCTGGTATCGCTTTTGATGTATTTCTTCCGGCGAAATCTGCGGAAAAAACCCTGATTTTTATTAAATTGCATCTATGAATTATCTGGTTATTATCATCGTTACTCTATTATTTTCTGCTTTTTTTTCAGGCATGGAAATTGCTTTCCTTGCGTCAAACAAACTGCGCCTTGAACTGAGCCGTAAACAAGGATTGTTTTCATCACGGATAATTTCAATATTTCTCGCAAACCCGTCTCAGTTTATTGCTACAATTCTGGTTGGCAATAATATAGCCCTTGTTATCTACGGCCTTTCAATGGCAAAACTGCTTGAGCCCGGGTTAAGGCATTTTATCAACTCTGAATTCTCTATCCTGATCACCCAGACACTCATCTCAACAATTATTATCTTATTTACAGCCGAATTTTTACCAAAGACTCTGGTCAGAATCAATCCCAATACTGTACTTACTTTTATGTCGGTGCCGCTTATTATTGTTTTTTTATTAATGTATCCGGTTACTTACCTTATCACCGGCTTTTCTGATTTTGTTATAAAAAAGATCAGCAAAAACCCTGCAACCAATCGTTTTCATAATATCGTCTTTGACAAAGTTGATCTTGACCATTTAATTAGTGAAAGCAAACCCGAAGACGGCCAGCAGTATCTTGACGACGAAAACGAAATCAGAATCTTTCAGAATGCGCTCGATTTTTCAAATGTAAAATTGCGGAACTGCATGGTTCCTCGAACCGAAATTGTAGCTATTGCAGTCAACAATACTGTCGATAAACTGAAAGAACTTTTTGTCGAAACCGGTTATTCAAAAATACTGGTTTATGAAGATAATATCGACAATATCATCGGATACGTAACGTCTAAAGACATGTTTAAAAACCCTCCCTCAATTAAGGCAAAACTGATACCATTATCTTATGTGCCCGAAACCATGGCGGCCAATAAGCTCCTGAAAAAGTTTATTCAGGAACGCAAAGGTGTTGCTGTTGTGGTTGATGAGTTCGGAGGTATTTCAGGCATGATCACTATTGAAGATATTATGGAGGAAATTTTCGGAGAAATTGAAGATGAGCATGATACCGATGAATTTATAGAAAAGAAACTTGGCCATGATACTTTCCTTTTCTCCGGCCGCCTTGAAATAAATTACCTGAATGAACAGTACCACCTTAATATCCCTAAGTCGGATGAATACGATACACTGGCCGGATTTATCATGTACCATTACGAAAATATTCCAAAACCAAACGAAATAATCATCATCAAACAATTTGAATTTAAGGCCATTAAAGTAAGCCGTACAAGGATTGAACTGGTACAGCTGAAAATTCTCTCTGAATAACAGATTACTATATACCTTTTCACCTACTTTTCCACTTTTTTTGAAATCATTCTGTTATAAAATCAGAAATTGCTATATTCGTACCCTGTTTTTAAAAATATCTAATTCATATACATGCTATGGCAATACTTGAGAAATTAAGGGTGAGGGCAGGTTTACTTCTGGCCATTATTATTGGTTTAGCTCTTTTTGCATTTGTTTTAAGTGATTTTCTTGATTCAGGCGGAACACTTTTTTCAAGTTCAAAACATGAAATAGCAGAAATTGCCGGAAGGTCAATTCCTTATACCGATTTTGAAGAACAGGTTAAGAAACTCGAAAAATTTCAGCAGATACGTACCGGCCAGATGAGCTTTGATGAAAATATTATGGACAGGTTCAGAAATGCTATCTGGGAAAACATGGTTCAGGATATTATACTCGAAAAAGAATTCAAAAAAATCGGCCTCGATGTGAGTGTTGATGAACTTAAGGAACTTTTCGTGGGCGAAAATCCTCACTACCTGGTAATGCAATATCTGGGCGATCCCCAAACCGGGACACTGAACAGGCAAGCTTTAGCACAGTTTATCAGTTCATTGCAGGAAGTTGATGAAAGCGATGAAAAAACCTATTATCAGTTTGTTGAAAATGAAGTTTATCGAAGCAGGCGCTATGAGAAATACCTGGCTTTGCTCCGTAAAAGCCTCGATGCAACAACACTCGAAGCAAAACGGCATTTCAATGATATGAATTCATCAGTAGATTTTGAATTTGTTGTAAAACCTTTTACTTCAGTTTCTGATTCTGCCATCTCAGTAAGTAAGTCAGAACTTGAAAAATACTATGCCGCACACAAGAACAAATACAAACAGGAAGAATCAAGAGATATCCGTTACGTATTTTTTGAAGTGATACCTTCTCAGGAAGATTACAAAGAAGCTGAAGAATATATTATAAGAAGTAAAGATGAATTTACCAAAGCAGAAGATACGAAACAATATGTCAATCTTAATTCTACCGAACCTTTTGACGAAAAGTTTTATTCTTTTGGCGAGTTGCCCGACACCATGAACGATATTATGTTTAAATCAGAGGTGGGAACTGTTGTCGGCCCATATTTTGAAGATAACGCTTATAAACTGGCAAAACTGGCTACAATTAAATATTTGCCCGATTCAGTGCGTGCGCGGCATATTCTGCTTCAGGCAACACAAAATAACGCCGCTCAGATTTGGAAACTGGCTGACAGCCTCAAGGAAATAATAAGCAAAGGAGCTGATTTTGCTGAACTTGCCAGAAAATATTCAGCCGACAAGGGTTCGGTTATGGAAGGCGGCGATTTAAAATGGTTTAAGGGAGGTGATATGGTAAAGCCATTTTCCGATTCATGTTTCTTTGCCAAAAAAGGCGATATAAAGATTGTCCCCACTCAATACGGACTTCATGTGGTTCAGATTACCGACCAGTCGAAACCTGTAAAAAAAGTTCAGATCGGAATTCTTGAACGTAAAGTTGTGCCCAGTAATACTACCGACCAGATTTATTATTCAAAAGCTTATGAGTTTGCCGGTATAAATAACACTTACGAAAAATTCAACAAAGCTATTGAACAGCAGAATATGTCCTTATATGTGCGCCAGGCAAAAGGAGTAAAACCACTCGACCGGGAGATTCCCGGACTGGAAACACCCAGGCAGCTGATTAAATGGGCATATAAAGCTGATGAAAAGGAAATATCATCACAGGTATTCAAATTGGGTAATAAATACGTCATTGGCGTGCTCGACAAAATACATGAGGAAGGATATATTCCATTAAATGAAATAAAAGAAGAAATTGAACATGAAGTGCGCAAGGAAAAGAAAGCAGAAAAAATTACTGCAGAAATAAATTCAATGCTCCGGCAGAATATAACCATTGAAGAACTTGCAGATAAACTTAATTTACAGGTGCGGACAGCTGTCGGTATCCGCCTAGCATACCCTTCATTACCCGAGATAGGTAATGAACCTGTTATTGCTGCCAGCGCTTTTCAAATGGAAAAAAATATTATTTCAAAACCCATAAAAGGCAATAGCGGAGTGTTTGTTCTGGTAGTTACCAATGTAAATACGCCTAATGATATAACTCCTGACATGCTCAACAGGGAAAAAATGTATATCAACCGTAATTATGCGGCACGTATTAACTACACTGCATACGAAGCGCTTAAGAAAATGGTGCGAATTAAAGACAACAGGCGGGAATTTTACTAATGCATCGTGATTATCGGTAAAAAATATCAATTCAACCAACAATAATCACACCCTCACGCTCAACCGGCAGTAAGCAGTTTTTTTGCTATTTCAGCAATGGTCTTATTTTCGGCTTTGCCTGATAATTCCTTGCTGGCAACACTCATAACTTTTCCGATATCCTGCGGGGTTCTGGCGCCAACCTGCCTGATAATCTGCTGAACAACATCTGTAATTTCACTTTCGCTCATTTGCTTCGGAAGGTATTCTTCAATTATCTTTGCTTCGTCAATCTCTTTCTGATACAAATCCGACCGGTTTTGCGATTTGTATATTTCCGCCGAATCCTTCCGTTGCTTAATCAGTTTTTGCAGTATTTTTATTTCCTGCTCAGGCTGAAGAGTTTCTGCTCCGGTTTCTGCTTTTGCAAGCAAAAAAGCAGTCTTAATTGCTCTTAATGGCTCAAGCCTTTCCTTTTGCTTATTCAGCATAGCATTTTTAAGATCATTGCTGATTATTTCAAACAGACTCATGGTATAATGATTAAAAATCGGTTTTAATAAACATAGTATCTGGATTAAACAAACAAATATATAGCTTCTTTTGCATAAAAATGCATTAATATTTTCAGAAAGAAATCACCAAAAGCGGCCCTTAAAGAATTATCTTTACTTTTCATTCTGTTGTAAGCCTTACATAAAAATATGCATGTAAACAAAATTATACCGTTTGTGGTTGTTGAATACTATTATGCATATTATTTGTTTTCGAAAAAAATCTTTAATAAAATTGTTGCTTGTTCAGAATAAATCATGAATATTGAAAACATAAAGGCCTTTATTCTTGAAAATCAGTATAATATACCTGCCGTTGTGTTTTTATTGTGCTGGTTGATTCAGTTAGTTTATTATCTGGGAATTTATTCACGTTTTGTTTTTTATACAAGAAAAAGCCTTCCTGAGCATGAAGAGCCCGTGTCGGTTATCATTTGTGCGCGTAATGAAGCAGAAAATCTTGAAAAGTATCTGCCTATTGTATTGTCACAAAATTATAAAGAATATGAAGTTATTGTTGTTGACGATGGTTCTTCCGATGACACCGAATATATTCTAAGACGCCTTCAGCTACAATACCCTCATTTACGATTCACCAAAATTCATGAAGACAAAAAGTTCACGCACAGTAAAAAACTGGCTGTTACCATAGGCATAAAAGCTGCCAGACATGACATTCTGGTATTTACCGATGCCGACTGCAAGCCTGCAGGCAGTATGTGGCTGCAAAAAATGGCTGAAAATTTTACAGCCGGCAAAGAAATTGTGCTCGGATATGGTGGTTATAACAGGCGGAGAGGGTTGCTCAATAAATACATCAGGTATGATACACTGATCATCGCCATGCAGTATTTCAGCTATGCCATCTGCGGATTTCCCTATATGGGTGTTGGTCGGAATATTGCTTACCGCAAGTCGTTTTTTTATAAAACCACAGGTTTCAGCAATCACCTGCATCTGATGTCGGGCGATGATGATCTTTTTGTCAATGAAAATGCCACCGGCAAGAATACGGCCGTTGAATTTTCAAAAGAAAGTCATACCAGGTCCGATCCTCAGTTTTCACTTAAAAAATGGTCACAGCAAAAAAGAAGGCATCTTACAACAGCACCCCTTTACAAGTTCAGACATAAATTTTTACTTGCACTTGAACCTCTTTCAAGGTTGATTTTTTATCTGTTGTTTATATATCTGCTGTTTTTCCCTGCTATCCGTTATTATGTCCTCGCTGTTTTTGCATTCAGGTTACTTATTCAGTTATTGATTATTAAAAATGCAATGATCCGTTTGAAAGAGAATAATTTATTACTATATTCGTTTATATTTGATATATTTTCCTTGTTTATAAATTTCTGGCTTTTTGTTTCAAACAGAATAAGACTGAGGCAACATACATGGAAGTGAATTTGAATTTATCAGAGAAGGCACAAAGGGATTTTACCCTGGTACAGCAGGCAACAAGAGGAGACCAGCGTGCATTTGCAGAATTGATGGACAGGTACAGGGATGCTATTTATTACATGTTGCTGAAAATGGTCAACAATGCAAGTGATGCGGAAGATTTAACCATTGAAGCATTCGGAAAAGCATTTAAGAATATTTCACAATATGCCCCGAATTATGCATTCAGCACATGGCTTTTTAAAATAGCCACCAATAATTGTATCGACTTTATCCGTAAGAAAAAAGCCAATCATATATCCCTCGACCATAACGACGAAGAACACGAAAAAGCCACCATGGATGTTCAGGCCCCTATTTTGGACCCTGAAGAAACGCTGATCAATGAACAAAAAATTAAGCTCATGCGTTCGTTGGTTTCAAAACTGAAGCCTCGCTACAGAAAACTTATAGAACTGCGTTATTTTAATGAACTCTCATACGAAGAAATTGCCGAAGAACTTGAATTGCCTATTGGTACGGTAAAAGCGCAGTTATTCAGGGCATATTGACTGCTTTATAACATCTTAAAAAATACAAGCGCAAAGATGTAGCCTCTTTTCGCTTTATTATGCAGGTTATTGAAAAATATTTTCCGTCGCTTTCCGAGATTCAGAAAGCACAGTTCAGCCAACTTCAGCCGCTTTACTTTGACTGGAATACGAGGATAAATGTCATCTCGCGAAAAGACATCGGTAATCTTTATATACACCATGTATTGCATTCACTTGCTATTGCCCGCGTTTTAAGTTTCAAACCAAATACGGTTATTCTTGATGCAGGTACCGGCGGTGGTTTTCCCGGCATACCGCTTGCCATTCTTTTCCCCGAGGTTGAATTCTTCCTGGTTGACTCAATCGCCAAAAAAATAAAAGTTGTTGAAGCAATTATTCATTCGTTAAAACTTACAAACTGCCATCCGGTTGTTGGCCGTGTTGAAAAATTATCATTAAAGGCCGACTTTGTTGTCTCACGTGCTGTTACTGACATACCTCTGCTTTATACATGGACCAAGCTGATTGTAAGACCGGGTGGAAACAATAGTATGCCAAACGGACTACTATGCCTCAAAGGGGGCGATCTGAACAATGAATTAAAAAGGTCTGAAAAGGAAGTGAAAATATTTGAGCTTGCCCGTTATTTTGACGAACCTTTTTTTGAAACAAAAAAATTGCTCTATATACCGGTGTAATCTGATGAAGAACCCGTGTGCTGCAGATAGTTTATTTCCGTTGGCATTAGCTCTGCCATAGGTTCACTACATGTTATTTTTCTAACAACAGATTAAACTATAAAATTGAATTTCAATGTTTTATAAAAAAATAAAAACAATATATCAATCCTGATTAGTTTAAACCCGGAAAAGTCATTAGACCTTTTTCACAATAGCTTGGCGATTAATATTTTATAAGGTTTCATCCTGTTTTACACAGCAAGAAAACCTGACAAAACCAAAACCGGGGAAATTATTGGTTTGTTCCCGAAAGGCGGGTTTCCTCATGACTAATCCGGGTTAAATTATGCACCCTGAACAATGGTACAGGTTTTTTATTATTTTTATGATTAGCATTAACAAAAATGAATTATGGCTCTATATTTCAGAAGGTCAGTATTATTGAGCATAGTATTGCCGCTTATACACACTGTTTTTGCACAGAACGTTGACTCAATGTATGATGTAGCTACATGGTACGGTTTTAGGCAGGCTGCTGTTAATTTTACCTTTGATGATGGCTGTGCTAACCAATTTGCAAAGGCTATACCTTTATTTAATGAACTCGACTTTAGTCTTACACTATTTACGGTAACCAACTGGGCAACCGACTGGAATAAATTACAGCAGACTGCTGATTCGGGCCATGAAGTTGCAAGTCATACAGTATCGCACCCGAATTTATTGTCGCTTGATTCAGACAAACAAATGACAGAATTTGCCGGTTCAAAAACAATTATTGAGAATAATATAACCGGCCAGCGCTGCCTCACTATTGCATATCCTTATTGCGCTACCGGAATTGATTCAATATGCCATAATTATTATATAGCGGCAAGAGGCTGCCAGGGTTTTATCGAACCTCCCACTCCGGGTTCATTTTTAAATATAAGTTCAATAATATGTGGCTCAGAAGGATCAGTAAAGACTTTAAATGATTTTAAATCCAGATTACTGAGTGCGGCTGAAATGAACGGCTGGTGTGTATTCCTCATTCATGGCATTGATAACGACGGAGGTTATTCACCGCTTCAGTCAGCAGAATTAAGAAATGTAATGGTATATTTAAATACACGCAGAATAAAATACTGGGTTACAACATTTTTAAATACAACTCTTTATGCGAGAGAACGAAATGCCCTTAGTGTAACTGAAACATCAAACCATGATACGCTGATCACACTGCAAGTAACTGATACACTGCCTGATTCAATTTATAATCATCCGGTTACAATACGCCGACAGCTTCCGGTCGGATGGCCTTCTGCTGATGTCCTTCAGCAGGCATCTCCGGTTAATAAACGCATTGTTAAGGCGGATAATACGGTATTTATTGTTTTTGATGCCATTCCTGATAACGGAGAGATTGTCTTAATAAAAAACAACAATGCTGTTATACCTGAAACAGATACAATGCCTCCTGATGACGATCCTGTTATAAGTAATATTTTTAGCCCCGAAAGCAATGATTTTATAAGCCAGTGCCCTTTTAAGCTTGTTTTGCATAATAACGGCCTTAGCCTGTATAAACCTTCCGTAATCAGGTCAGTTATCACTATTTCACTTTATGACCTTAACGGGAGAAAAGTTTTTACCCAAAAGTTAAATCCAGGCAATGATAATAATAATATTTTTTTACCGCTATCAACAGCCACTGGCAGCTTTTATGTAGCTCAAATTACCGACGGCATGCAAAGTTGGTCGCAGAAATTAATTTTAACTAATTGTATTGACTAATGTCGGTTAATTTGTATTTTTACTAATTCAAAACAAATATGGCAAAGATAGCTGAAGGTGATATGGCTCCGGGTTTTACGGCAAAAAACCATGAAGGAAAAGAAATCAGCCTGTCTGATTTCAAAGGACGGAAAGTAATACTGTATTTCTACCCGAAGGATGACACGCCCGGTTGCACAGCTGAAGCATGCAACCTCAGAGATAATTACAGTGAACTCGTTAAGTATGGATTTGAGGTCATCGGGGTCAGCCCGGATGATGAAAAATCACATGCCAAGTTTAAATCGAGGCACAACCTTCCTTTTCATCTTATAGCAGATAAAGAGGCTAAAATAATAAAAGCCTATAACGCATGGGGTGAAAAAAAGATGTATGGTAAATCATACATGGGCGTATTGCGCACTACTTATATAATTGACGAACAGGGTAAAATCATCAGGGTCATTGCAAAGGTCAATACTGCCGGTCATGCCCGTCAGATTTTGGAAGAACTGGGATTAAAATAAAACATAAATATTTGATACATTCATGGCAAAAGAGCAAACCATAGACGAATTAAAGAAAGAGAAACTTAAATCGCTTGAGATTACACTGGGCAAAATTGAAAAAGATTTTGGCAAAGGTGCAATTATGAAACTGGGCGACCACGCCATTGTTAATGTAGCGGCAATACCGTCAGGGTCTATCGGCCTTGACATAGCGCTTGGTGTGGGAGGATATCCCCGGGGCAGAGTTGTTGAGATATTTGGTCCCGAATCGTCAGGCAAGACTACATTGGCTATTCATGCCATTGCTGAGGCACAGAAAGCCGGTGGCATAGCTGCTTTCATTGATGCAGAGCATGCTTTTGACCGGTTTTACGCCCAAAAACTTGGTGTAGATGTCGAAAACCTGCTGATTTCACAACCTGATCATGGCGAACAGGCCCTTGAAATAGCCGATCATCTCATCCGCTCAGGAGCTATTGACATAATTGTTATCGACTCGGTTGCCGCATTAACACCCAAAGCTGAAATTGAAGGTGAAATGGGTGATTCAAAGATGGGGCTTCAGGCACGGCTTATGTCGCAGGCATTAAGAAAACTTACTGCCACAATCAGCAAAACAAATACATGCTGTATTTTTATCAATCAGTTGCGCGAAAAAATCGGGATTATGTTCGCAAATCCCGAAACAACAACAGGCGGTAATGCCCTGAAGTTTTACGCATCGGTCCGCATTGACATCCGCAAGGTAAATCAGCTTAAAGAAGGTGAGGAGATATTGGGAAACCGTACAAAAGTGAAAATAGTTAAAAACAAGCTGGCACCTCCTTTCCGCAAAGCCGAATTTGACATTTTATACGGCGAAGGAATATCGCGTTTAGGTGAGATTATTGATTTAGCTACCGAAGCCGAAATTATT
>FWPV01007646.1_pt1 | contig 19460 bp, 9 predicted proteins | sample 2228371 | NCBI WGS metagenome assembly FWPV01 (sample SAMEA103939776, study PRJEB20133) | metagenome
GCGGACAACCGCCGGGAGCGTGACGGAACGGCTGACCGTGCCGGGCGCATTGAGGGTCGCCGGATCGCCAATCAGCGTTCCGTCGCCGAGCAGCCACTCGTAGGTGTAGGGCGCTACGCCGTCGCCGATCGTTCCGGTCAGGTTGACCGGACTGGCGGCGTTGAACAGACTGCCGCTGGCTGGGCCGGTGATTGCGACGCTGGGGCCGAAGCCGCCACTGCCGGTCGCAGTGAGCGGCACCGAGAATGAGCGCAGCGCAATGACTTCACCGTTGGGCAGCGTCACCGTAATATCGTCGAAAACCGCCTCTGGTTCGAGCACAGTCTGTTCGCGCGACGCATCATCAACCATGTACATCAAGACCGGATTCGGCACGTTGATCACGCTATCGGGATAGGCTGCCCGCACCTGGGCTTCCACATCGCTGCGCGCAGTGGCGAGTGAGCGCACCGGCACGGTGTCGAGGAACTCCAGACTGCGCCCGAAGAAGGGCATGGCAACTGCGGCCAGGCCGGGAACGGCGTTATCGAGTGAGACGTTTGCGGCTGGCGCGATCGTGGCATCGGTGGCGGTAAACAATAGCGAGATGTGTCCGCCCGCGCCGCCGATCGCAACAAATTGATCGCCGCCAAAGCCGATGGGCACTTCCACCACCACGCCAACCACCGTTTCGCTGACCTGGCCCAGCCCGACGCCTGACACCGGCGCCTGCGCCGCGCGAATCAGCGTCGTTCGGCCAAAATCTTTCGTTGAGTCGCACGTTCCGGGAGCGGCACGGGTGCGCGCCGGGTAGTTGCTCGATTCATTCCCGGCCAGCACGCCGTCACGACGGGTGAAATTGTTCCCCAAGAGGAACTGACATGCCAGCCGCTTGGCAGCCTCTTCATCAACCGGCCCGGCAGGTTCAGCAAGATTGAGACCGTCGATGGCGTGAGCAAAGAAACCGCCTGATGCCGCATATTGGGTCAGCACGGTGCGGTTTTGCTCGTTCAGGCGCAAGAAGCGCGGCTTGCCGTTGAAGGTGTCGTCAGTAGCAGTGGCAGCGCGACCGATCCCTTCCAGGACGCCGCCCAACTGAAGCGTGGTGTCATTGCCGGCGGTGATTTTGGTCAGCCGGAAGACGGGCAGACGTTCGAGTGACTGGGCTGGCGCGGGCAGCGCAGGCCACATTGCGATGCCGATCAGACCAATGATGAGCAGGATCGGCAGCAACGGATAACGGGCCACACGGTTCATGATCGACCTCCTTGTGCGATAAGCGATCCGCGGTGCTGTCTGAGATGGCGGGGAAGAGGCGATCATGGGTGACCATTTCAGATAGGCATGATCTTATACGCAGATCCCAACAGAATGTATCACCCAATTGTCCTGATCTTGTCCGGCACAGATTGCTCAAACCCGCGTATAATGCCATCAATCAGTTCACCTTTTGCAAAGTTTGTGCCACATATCACAACAACAGGTCAGTTCGTGCTATAATCGCACTACCACAAGATGGAAAGGCCTTCCGTTGCAGGTGTCCGACCGAAGGAGTGAAACGATGGCTAACAGTTTTGGCGCCCGCTCGACGCTGACAGTCGGTGGTCGCGCGTATGAAATCTATCGGCTTGCTGCGCTGGCCGACCATGGCATCAACCTCGCCCGCCTGCCCTACTCGCTGCGTATTCTGCTGGAAAATCTGCTCCGCCACGAAGATGGTCGCTCGGTCACTGCCGATGATATTCTGGCGCTGGCCAACTGGCAGCCGCAGGCTGAACCCGAACGGGAAGTGGCTTTTATGCCGGCGCGCGTGATCTTGCAAGACTTCACCGGTGTGCCCTGCGTGGTCGATCTGGCAGCGATGCGCGATGCCATGGCCGAGCTGGGCGGCGATCCGCGTCGGATCAATCCGTTGCAGCCGGTCGAGCTGGTGATCGACCACTCGGTGCAGGTGGATGCGTATGGTTCAGAAGCGGCTCTGCTGATCAACAAAGACCTTGAGTTCCAGCGCAATGTCGAACGCTATGCCTTCTTGCGCTGGGGGCAGACGGCATTCGACAATTTCAAGGTGGTGCCCCCGGGCAACGGGATCGTTCATCAGGTTAACCTTGAGTATCTGGCCCGGGTTGTGTTCACCAGCGATGAGAATCCGCGCGCCAGTGGCCCGGTGCAGGCCTATCCCGACACGCTGGTCGGCACCGACTCGCACACTACGATGATCAATGGCCTCGGTGTGCTGGGCTGGGGTGTTGGCGGGATCGAAGCCGAGGCAGCGATGCTCGGCCAGCCGCTCTCGATGCTCATCCCGCAGGTGGTTGGCTTCCGGCTGACCGGTCGCCTGCGCGAGGGCGCCACGGCGACTGATCTGGTGCTGACCGTCACCCAGATGCTGCGCAAGCTCGGCGTGGTCGGCAAATTTGTTGAGTTCTTTGGCCCCGGTCTGGCCAATCTGCCGCTGGCCGATCGGGCGACCATCGCCAACATGGCGCCTGAATACGGCGCGACCTGCGGCATCTTCCCGATTGATGAAGAGACGCTGCGCTACCTGCGCTTCTCTGGTCGCAGCGAGGAACGGGTGGCGCTGGTCGAGGCCTATTTCAAAGAGCAGGGTCTCTTCCACGACGAGCATACGCCTGAAGCAGAGTACTCAACGGTCATTGAGCTGGATCTGAGCGATGTTGAGCCGAGCGTGGCCGGCCCCAAGCGGCCTGAGGGGCGCGTGCCGCTGACCGAGGTCAATCGCACTTTCCACATGGCAGTGCCGACCATCATCAATCCGGCGCAGCCTGATACAGCGCTCTCGGCGGCTGACTTTGCCGCGACCGCGGTGGAAGTGCCCGGCGCTGATTACAAACTGCATCATGGTTCAGTTGTGATTGCTGCGATCACTTCCTGCACCAATACGTCTAACCCATCGGTGATGGTGGCTGCCGGTCTGCTGGCGAAGAAGGCGGTCGAGGCGGGTCTGACCGTCAAGCCCTGGGTGAAGACATCGCTTGCGCCCGGCTCAAAAGTTGTGACTGAATACCTGTCTAACGCTGGCCTGATGCCCTACCTTGAAGCGTTGCGCTTCCATACGGTCGGCTATGGCTGCACGACCTGCATCGGCAACTCTGGCCCGCTGGCGCCGGAGATCAGCCAGACGATCGAGCAGGCCGGGCTGGTTGCCGTGTCGGTGCTGTCAGGGAACCGCAACTTCGAGGGGCGTGTGCAGCAGGATGTCAAAGCCAACTATCTGATGTCGCCGCCGCTGGTGGTAGCGTATGCGCTGGCCGGTCGGATTGATATTGACCTCAACAAAGAGCCGCTCGGTATCGGCAAAGATGGACAGCCGGTCTATCTGCGCGATATCTGGCCGTCGCAGGCCGAAGTGCAGCAGACGATCGAAACCGCGATTCAATCTGACATGTATCGCCGCTCGTATGCCAGCGTCTTCGTTGGCGATGAACGGTGGGAGACGATCGATGTGCCGGCTGGCGATCGCTTTGCCTGGGATCCGGCCAGCACCTACGTGCGTCGGCCTCCCTACTTCGATCAAATGAGTCCGACGCCGCCGGAGCGGGTGGCCGAGATTCATGGCGCGCGCGTCCTGGCCTTGCTCGGCGACAGCATCACGACCGACCACATCAGCCCGGCGGGGAGCATCAAGGTCAACTCGCCTGCCGGCAAGTATCTGATCGAGCACGGCGTTGCGCCTGCCGATTTCAACAGCTACGGTTCGCGCCGCGGCAACCACGAGGTGATGGTGCGCGGCACTTTCGCCAACATCCGCCTGCGCAACAAGCTGGCGCCGGGCACCGAGGGCGGCTTTACCACCTACCTGCCGACCGGCGAGGTGATGACAATCTACGACGCGGCAGTGCGGTATCAAGCCGACGGCACGTCACTGATCGTCATCGCCGGCAAGGAGTACGGCAACGGTTCATCGCGCGACTGGGCCGCCAAAGGCCCGTACCTGCAGGGCGTCAAAGCGGTGATCGCCGAAAGCTTCGAGCGCATTCACCGCTCGAATCTGGTCGGTATGGGCATTGTGCCGCTCCAGTTCATGCCTGGTGAGAGCGCGGCCAGCCTGGGCCTGACCGGTCACGAAGTGTACGACGTGATCGGACTGGCTGACGCAGTTGCCAGCGGCTTTGCCAGCGGTCGCATCCTGACCGTGCGCGCCACCGCCGGCGATGGCAGCGCGCGCGAGTTCCAGGTGCGCGTTCGCATCGATACGCCGCAAGAGGTTGAGTACTACCGCCACGGCGGTATCTTGCAGTACGTCTTGCGCCAGTTACTGGCCGAAGATCGCGCAACGCCCAGCGCATAACGCCAGCAGGCGCGGCATAGCCGCTTCATAACGAGCAGGGGTGGGTGTTGAGCCTTCCCCTGCTGTCTTATCGTATGCCCCGCTGCCATAACAAACCGCAGGCAACGCGGCAATCTCCTGCTCTGGCGAGTGATACCAACGTTAGGTGTCCAATCATCTGTAGATCAGCGCGCGACGCTTCCCGCGCGCCCGTGCCATCCTTCTGGCTGGTCAGGAGCGTGTGGCGCCATCCCGATCCATGTCATTGCGAGGGCGCGTCAGCGCCCGCAGCACTCCCCTGCATCAGCGGGAAGCGCTTCTCAGCGCCCGCTTCTGCTCTCCCTTCTCCCAGCGGGAGCGGGGACGGGGGTGAGGGTCTCCGCTCTCCCAGCGGAAGCGGGGCGGGAGTGAGGGCGCGCAGGAGCTGGCCACGCCGCCGCCATGCCGGTCATACCAGCGTTCAGCGCGCGATCGGTGCTGCCCCAGCAACCGGTCTTCGGCGCGCTCCCACCGCATCCTGCGCACTGCGGCAGCGTTGACGCGGCGGCCCGATACGTGACAATCTATCTAAAGTCGGTATCATTGTGCGCTGCAAGGATAGAACGAAAACAGATCTGCAATCCATCAGCGCGACCCTCGTGGTAGATGCGCTTGCGACTGCTGATCGGGTTCTGGCGGCGACCGCTGGCTACAACGACAACGGGATGCGGCCATGCGCATCCCGTCTGCGATACGGACGTTGATCCTCCGGTGTTGTTTAACCTTCGAGCAGCAGCGCTTCGGGGTCTTCGATCAACTCTTTGACCTTGACCAGGAAGCGCACTGCGGTGCTGCCGTCGATCAGGCGGTGATCGTAGCTGAGCGCGATGTACATCATTGGCCGAATCACAATCTGCCCGTTGACGACGACCGGTCGCTCCTCGATCTTGTGCATGCCGAGGATGCCAACCTGCGGCGCATTCAGGATCGGCGTGCTCATCAGCGAACCGTAAACGCCGCCGTTGGTGATTGTAAAGGTGCCGCCCTGCAATTCGGCCAGGCTGAGCGTGCCCTCGCGGGCTTTTTTGGCCAGTTGAGCAATCTCGCGCTCGATCTGGGCAAACGTCTTGCGATCGGCATCGCGCACGACCGGCACAACCAGGCCTTCTTCAACGCCAACGGCAATCCCGATGTCGTAGTAGTATTTAATGACCACCTCGTCGCCCTGAATCTCGGCGTTGACCATCGGAAATGCCTTGAGCGCGCCAACCACGGCTTTGGTGAAGAATGACATAAAGCCGAGTCCGACGCCATGCCGCTCCTTGAATGAGTCTTTGTGGCGGGCGCGCAGGGCCATCACCGCGCTCATGTCCACCTCGTTGAAGGTGGTCAGCATGGCTGCCGTGTGTTGCGCTTCGACCAGCCGGCGCGCGATCGTCAGGCGGCGTCGGCTCAGCCGTTGCCGTTCTTCGCGGCGATCGCCAGTGGCGGCGGCCACCGGCGCCGGTGTTGGCGTGACGGCAGGCGCGGATGCAGGCCGCGCTGGCGCTGGCGCAACGGCAGGCGCCGGGGTGGATGGCGGCGGCGGTGGCGGCGCTTCAATCACTGCCGGCACCGGATGGTTGACATGCACGCGCGCTTCATCCGCTTTCGCCACCGCTTCGCTGGCGCCGGCGCCTGACACCAGTCGGAGCACATCTTCTTTCGTGACCCGCCCGCCAGGGCCGGTGCCGGGGACAGTGCGCAGATCGATCGCATGCTCTGCCGCCATCCGTTGCGCTACCGGCGTGGCCATGACTTCAGTCGCCGGCGCAGCGGGAGTTGCCATCGTTGTCTTCGCTGCCGCCGACGCTGCCGGCGCTGCCGGCGCAGATGCTGGCAATGCCCCTGCTTCAATCGTTCCCAACAGATCGCCGATCGCAACTGTGGATCCTTCTGGGCAGGCGATGCTGCTCAGCACCCCACTCTGATCGGCGGCCACTTCCAGATTGACCTTATCGGTTTCCAGCTCGACCACCGGCTCGCCGGTGGCCACTGCATCTCCTACCTGCTTCAACCAGCGCGCAACCGTCGCCTCCACGATCGATTCTCCCAGCGACGGCACTCGAATTTCATACGCCATGCTGCGCCCCATCTCTCTCTTGCATGTGCAGCGAACCTAGTGACGAACAACCGACTCACGACCTTCCACGGCTGGCGTTGGCGCTGCGGGCAGATCAGCCACCGCCTCGCGCAGAATCCGGGCCTGCTCGCGCACATGTGAGCTGTGCAGACCCTCTGCCGGGCTGGCCGATTCGGCCCGACCGACGTAGCGTAGCGGAACGCCTGCCGGCAATAACGACTGCAAGCGCGGCCAGACAAACATCCAGGCGCCCATGTTTTGCGGTTCTTCTTGCAGCCAGACAACCTCTTGCAGATTTGGATAGCGCTGCAACGCCGCGCGCAATTCTTCAGCGGGGAAAGGATACAACAACTCGAGCCGGAGCAGATCAACCCGTCCGGCGGTCTTTTCCCACTCAGCGCTGGCAAGAAGATCGATCGCCACCTTCCCTGAACAGAGGATCAGGCGGGTAACTCCTTCTGGCGCCGGCGCTTCATCACCCAGACCCAACACAGGCTGGAACCGGCTATCAGTCAGATCGCGCAACGATGAGCTGCTGCGCGGATGGCGCAACAGGCTCTTCGGGGTCATCACGATGAGCGGCTTTGGATCGGCGTAGAGCGAGGCGGCCTGATAGCGCAACAGGTGGAAGTATTGCGCTGCGGTCGTGCAGTTGGCCACGCGAATATTGTCGTTGGCTGCCAGTTGCAGGAACCGCTCCAGACGCGCGCTCGAATGCTCCGGGCCTTGTCCCTCGTAGCCATGTGGCAAGAGCAGCACCAGCGACGGATCCTGGCCCCATTTCGCGTGCCCGCTGACGATGAACTGATCGATGATGACCTGCGCGCCATTGGCAAAATCGCCGAACTGCGCTTCCCACAGCACCAGCGCATCAGGCGCGTGGCAGCTATACCCGTACTCGAAGCCCAGCACAGCCGCCTCCGAGAGCGGGCTGTTGTAGACAGCGAATGATGCGCGCGCCTGCGGTATGGTGTGCAGCGGGATCAGCCGTTCGCCGGTCATCACGTCGTGCAGAACGGCATGGCGATGGCTGAAGGTGCCGCGCTCGCTATCCTGACCGGTCAAACGGATCGGTGTGCCATCGGCCAGAATGCTGGCAAATGCCAGCATCTCGGCATGGCCCCAGTCAATCCCGCCTTCTTCGTAGATCGCCTGGCGGCGGCGTTGTAGCATTCGCTCTAGTTTGGGATGAACGGTAAAACCCTCCGGTCGATCAAGCAACGCTTCATTCAGCTCGATCAGCGTCTTGGCTGATACCGGGCGGGCAAAGATCGGCGGGCGACGCAATGATGTTGGCGGCGGCGGCGCGGGCGGGAGCATCGCCGCGAGGCGTTGCCGCTCGCGCACCTTGTCGAAAGCGTTCTGCAACTTCTCCATCACCGCATTGACGCGCGCCTGCGCCTCTTCGCGGGTAATAATGCCGCGCCGTTCCAGTTCGCGCGCCCACAGTTCACGAACGGTCGGATGGTTGCGGATTCGCTCGTACATCTTGGGCTGGGTGAACTCTGGCTCATCGCCTTCGTTGTGGCCCCAGCGCCGATAGCCAACCAGGTCGATCAGAAAATCTTTCTGGAACTGCTCGCGGTAGGCTGAGGCCATGCGCGCGGCAGCAATACAGGCTTCGACATCATCGGCGTTGACATGAACCACCGGAATCTCCAGACCGCGGGCCAGATCGCTCGCATACAGCGTTGAGCGCGAGTCGTTGCTATCGGTGGTAAAGCCGATCTGATTATTGATGATGATATGGATCGTGCCGCCGGTATGATACCCTTTCAGGCGCGAAAGATTGAGCGTTTCGGCAACAATGCCCTGACCGGGGAATGCGGCATCACCGTGGATCAAAATCGCCAGCGATTCTTTCTCGTCTTCTTCGGGAAAGCCAGGCCGGTTGCGCCGCTCTTGGGCCGCGCGGGCGCGCCCCTCGACCACCGGATTGATAAACTCAAGATGGCTGGGATTGGGCGCCAGGGTGATCGGCATCTCGGCGATGCCGCTTTCACGGTACGCTTTGCGCGCGCCGAGGTGATACTTGACGTCGCCCGTCCAGCCCTCATACGTGTCTTTGGTGTAGTCGGGCGAGTGGAACTCGGTCAGGATCATCGAGTATGGCTTACCCAGAATGTGGGCCAGCACATTCAAGCGGCCACGGTGGGCCATTCCAATGACCACCTCTTTGGTGCCCGCAGCGGCAGCATTGCGAATAATTGCATCGATGATCGGGATGAGCATATCGCATCCCTCAATCGAAAAGCGCTTCTGGCCGGGAAACGTCTTGTGCAGGAAGCGCTCAAACGTCTCGACCTCGGTGAGGCGGTCGAGCAATTCGCGCTGCCGCTCAGCATCCATCCCGCCGAAGAAGCGGCGATCTTCCGCAGCTTCGCGGATCCAGGCCCGTTCACGGTAATCTTGAATCTGGTCGGTTTCATAGCCGATCGAACCAGAATAGGCCTGGCGCAGACGCTCAACGCCTTCTGCCGCATTGCGCACCTGAGCGGCAATCGGCCCGCGCACGATGTGCGCCGGCAGCGCTGCCAGATCGGCCTGCGTGACCCCGTGCGTCGCCAGCTCAAGCCCAGGATCGCCTGGCGGATCGCTGCCTAGCGGATCGATTCGCGCTGCCAGATGGCCCAATTCGCGAATGTAGCGGATCAACCGCGCTGCCCCCACGATGCGTGTCACATCCAATGGCGGATGGTCAGCGTCGGTGGTCGGCGCTGTGCCATCGCTGGGTGGCGACCATTGAGCGAAGAAGGCCCGCGTCGCTTCATCGACCGAGGTTGGATCAGCGCAGTAGCGCTCGTACAACTCGATCAGATAGCCAGCGTTCGGGCCGTAGAAGCTGTTCCATTCATTCATGCCGCGCCCGCTCCTCAGTTGCAGATACCGCCGATCTGATTTGTTACTAATTTCACAAATAACGCAGAGCACATAAGAGAATGCGCTTGCATTCAGTCTTTATTGTACCACGTTGGCTACACAGCGTTTCAAGGCAAAAAAAAGACGATGCGGCTCAGACCGCATCATCTGCGCGCAACGAAGGTGTGATAGGCCTATACGCCGGCAATTGCGTTACATGCCGCCGCGACCGCCAACATCACGCTGATGGTGATCAGGACGGCCAGAAACTGTGCCAGTCGGTAGGGCATTTCAACACGGGTGGCCTGCCGGGTCACCGGAGTTATTCGCTCTTGCTGCATCCTTGCCTCGCTTCGGTATGTTTTGCCAGATATAACAATGATATTCACTTGGTATAATGCCGGCCAAGAGAGAAATGTTGTCGGCTGCCTGGGAAGATTTCCCCGGTTCCGGCGCGATCGTGGGCATGAATCATTGACCAGGGGGTTGGTTTTGCAAACCTGGCAGGAGCTTACTCTGGATGGAGCTGCCAGGGTGGCCGGAACCTGTGAACGCTGAGGCGATGGACTGTAAAGGTGTTTCAGCATCTGTCGCTGATCGCACCGCTCTTGCGCCGTGGCAGTAGGGTCGGAGATAGTACGACAGCATTTCATCCTCACGCCATCCTTACCCATCGTCATTGATACGATTTATCTGTCTCTGTTCAGGTTGAAAGCTCAGAGAGCGCTCGAACTTCACCGGAAAGCTATGTTCGGTCGCTGAACGCAACATGTGTCTCTTCAAAGGGGTAGCAGCGCTCAAATTCGTTGCACACTCGTGCTGGGCACATAGTACAATTGGCGCAAGAAATCGGCCACCGTTCTTCATGAATGTTCGGGAGTAACCATGGAAGCTGTTGTCGTTTTCGTTTGTCTTGTTCCATTCATCTTCATTGCAGGAGTGGCCGGTTTTGTCATTGGACGCGCTACAGCGCGGCGGGCCGATCCACGTCGGCAATTTGCCGATCTGGTGCAATTCTGGCGCCAGAGTCGCCAGATCGATGATGCTAGCGCTGAACAGTTGCTGCGCTTGTTGCGGATCGGAGATAGAGCGCCGCTGCTCGAACCTGTAGACCTTGCCGCGGCTCCGGCGGCAAGTGGCGCGCCGGCCATGCCAGCCATCACGGAAGTAGCAGAGGCCGCGGCTCCGGCGGCAAGTGGCGCGCCGGCCATGCCAGCCATCACGGAAGTAGCAGAGGCCGCGGCTCCGGCGGCAAGTGGCGCGCCGATCGCGCCAGCCGTGACGAATGCCGAGAGCGCGTCGGCGCAGGCGAACCCGCCGGCATCATCTGCGCCTGATCGGTTGGGGCCGCTGTTTGCGGCATTGTTGTCGTTGGGCACACGCCGTACGCTCCTCGTCATCGGCTCCTTTCTAGTCGTGATCTCAAGTCTGGTGCTCGTGATCTTCAACTGGAACAGTTTCGCGCCGTTTGTGCAGGTGAGTCTGCTGGCGGCGCTCACGGGCGGTTTGTGGTGGTTGGGGCGCTGGATGGAACAGCGTGACGATCTCGCCGCTGCCGGACGCAATCTGAGCGCCGTTGCTGCGTTGCTGGCGCCGGTCGTGGCCTTTTCGTTTACGCGACCGGGCGTGTTAGGGCTTGAGTCGCCGCTCGCTCTGCTCATCGTCAGTGGCTTCAGCGTCGTGTTGTACGTTGGTGGGGCATGGCGCACCCGGCGCGTCTTCTACAGTCTGGCTGCCAGCGCTGCCGCGATCGCTGTCTTGATGAGCGCATTGTGGCAGTGGGAAGTGGCTGCTCGCTGGCAACCGGCGTGGTCGTTTGGTTTGTGGGCGCTGGCGCTTGTGGTCGCGCATCGACTGGCGCGAAGCAGCGCGGCAGCTCTGGCTATTGGCCCTCGCATCGCGCAATGGGCTGGTCTCCCGCTAGCATTGCTGATCAGCCTGAGTCTCCTTTTGGCTCATCCCACTCCCTCGGAAGCTGTCGCCACAATCGTGACGCTCGCCCTCGGCGCTGGGTTTGGCGCTGGCGCTGCCTGGTTGGAACGGCAACCACGCTGGATCTGGTTGACGGCCAGCGCGCTGCCGCTGGCCGTGGTAGCTGGAGGGGTGTTGCCAGATGGTGGGCTTGCCTGGATCAACCAGGGACTGGCAGCGCTGGCGCTGGCGTACATTTGCGGTGCGGCTCTGCTCGAACGACACTCTCCTGCTTATGCCATGCCGCTGCTCGCCGTTGCGCCAGTCCTGGGGCTGACTGTAGTCAGCGCAACGCTCGATCGGGCTGCGGTGCTCAGACATTATCCGCTGCTCATCGGCGCAACCGGTCTGGCGCTGGTCTTACTCGAACGTGATCGCCTGAGCGTGGCGCAATCACACCGTACCCCGGTCGGTGTCGGACTGCTAAGCGCAACAATCCTGCTGCTGACCGGCTGGCTGGCGATGATGGGCGAAACATGGGGACAGCGCGGTTTTATCGCCCTGCTTGCCGGCAGTGGCGCGTTGTTGCTCAATGCGCTTCCGGTGATGACCCGCATCCCGTATGCGCCGCGCACATGCCGGTATATGGGGGCCAGCCTGATGGCTATGTCAGCGCTCGTGGTTGCTCTGACCGATGTCGATCTGCGCGTGCCGGCGCTGGCTCTCGCGACGGTGCTGTATGGCTGGGAGGCCGCGCGCTCGCGCGCGCAGATGTGGGCGCTGGCCTGCCTGACGGCGGGAGTGATGGGTATCGCTGCCGGCTTATGGCGGCTTGGCTGGCTGGCAACCTTCGACCACTACCTGGTGACTGGCATGAGCCTGGCGGGCGCGCTGGGTATCGGCGGCAGCCTCGCGCGCGCCGGGTCGCAACGGTATTGGACAATGCCCGCGCTCGGCTGGGCCGGACTGCTGGGGAGCATCAGTTCGCTGCTTTTGCTCACAGCGCTGTATCTGCCGAGCTGGGCTGCGGTGGGCGCGGCATTGATCGGAGGCGCAAGCTGTATAGTGATCGGCGCGCTCTGGCAGCGGTGGTGGGCAGGCTATCCGGCGGCGGCGCTGCTTGGGATAGCATGGATGGTGTGCATTGCCGGCGGCTTTGTCGTGTGGCGCGGCGATCTGGATGCGCTGGCCGTGTTGGCTGTGCCATTGAGCGTCGGCTATGGTCTCATCGCGCTGGCAATGCGGCGCTGGCCAACCTTTGATCGACCGTATGCTCACGCTGCGTTGGCCGTTGCCTTGGCGACTCCGTTCCCGGCGCTGGCGGCGCTCGATCAGGCCAATGATCTGACTGCCATCGCGAATCTGCCGCTGGCGGCTGGTGGTTCAACGGCGCTGCTGGCTGGTGGCGCGCTGATCTATCGACGCTGGCGGCTGCTCAGTTTGAGCCTGACACACCTGATGATCGCCATTGGCGGTCTGGCGCACTGGCTGGCGCTGCGTGATAACGAAGTTACCGGCTGGGTGTTGCTGATCACAGCCATCGTGTCCAGTCTAGGCGGTTTGGCAGCGCGGCGCTGGTGGGCCTGGCCGCTGCCGCGTCGGATCGGCGCTGACAGTTACGGCATTGCTGGCGCAACCACGCTGGTGGCGCTGTCTTTGCTTTTCACCGGTCATGTTAGCAGTCTGCGACTGCCATTGCTGGTCGGCGCGATCGTCGTGGCATTGATTGCCGCGCAGGAACAGCGTGAAATCGGTGCGTGGATCAGTGGAGCGGCGTTGATTGGCAGTATCGTCGGCTGGCTGGCGTTGCTGCCAGTAACGAACGCCTGGCTGGCAGCGTGGCTGGCGCTGACCATGGCGCCATTGATTGTTGTTGGCTGGATCGGGCAACGCTGGTCGGCTGGCGCAGTCTGGCAACGGCCAACACTCTGGTTGCCGCTGGCAGTAGGGGTGGTTGCGGTCACTCTCGCCGCTTTTGAAGTGCGCGCGCTGGTCGTGGCGCTGATCAACGTCGGCGTCGTTCTCGTCACTGCAAGCGCGCGTGAGCGGCGGAGCGAATACGGCTATCTGGCTGGCGCAGCCTTCGTTGCTGCCGGCCTGGGCCAGTTTCTCGTCTGGGAAGTGACTGAAATTCAGGTCTACGTCATGCCGGTCGGGATCTACTTGCTGATGCTGGCCAATGGAATCCGCTACTTCCAGCGTCGGGATGGTTTAGCGCGCCTGATTGATACCAGCGCGGTGATCTTGCTGCTGGGGGTGACACTGGTTCAGGCTGCCGGTTCGTCCGGCAATATCACGACGATTCTGCTGATTGGCGGCGAAGCCTTGCTGATAACCGGTTATGGCGCGCTGGCCCGCTTGCGCGCGCCGTTCATTGGCGGTATTGCCGGTTTTGTGCTCAGTGTGCTCTGGCTGGCAGTCAACGCGGCCCAGGTTTTGAATCAATGGCTGTTGCTGGGTATTCTCGGCCTGCTTATGTTGCTGGCCTATGTTGTGCTGGAACGACAACAGGCGCAGCTTCGCCGGTTTGGTCGGAATTGGGCGTTGCGATTGCAGCAGTGGCGCTGATTGCCGATCAAAAACCGCCCGCGTCACCTGTACTGGTGACGCGGGCGGCGCGCTGAAAGGGTTGGTTTATTCAAACCGATCGGCAACCAGTGCGGTCAGATCGGCCACGCGCACCGAATAGCCCCACTCGTTGTCGTACCACGATACGATCTTGAAGAAGTCATCGCCCATGCTCATGGTCAGCGGCAGGTCAACCACGCTGCTATAGGTGGTGCCGATGAAATCGGTGCTGACCAGCGGATCGTGACTGACGCCGAGAATGCCCTCGAGTTCCTCGCTCTCGCTGGCCTCGATGAAGGCCTGGTTGATCTCCTCAACGGTCGTCTTCTTACTCAGCAAGACCGAGAAATCAACCATCGAGACCGTGGGGGTCGGCACGCGCACAGCGTAGCCGTGGAACTTGCCCTTCAGTTCGGGAATAACCAGCGCTACCGCTTTAGCCGCGCCGGTGGTGGTAGGCACCATATTGATCGCCGCAGCGCGCGCCCGGCGCAGATCCTTGTGGACGTTATCTTGCAGGTTTTGATCCATCGTATACGAGTGGATAGTAGTCATCAAACCTCGCTCGATACCGAAGCGGTCGTTGAGCACTTTCGCCACTGGCGCGAGGCAGTTGGTCGTGCAGGAGGCGTTCGAGATGATGTGATGCTTCTCGTGATCGTACTTCGCGTCGTTGACGCCGAGACAGATCGTAATGTCCTCGCCTTTGGCCGGCGCGGTAATGATCACCTTCCTGGCGCCTGCCGCCAGGTGCGCCTTCGCCTTCTCGGCATCGGTGAAACGGCCAGTCGACTCGATGACGATGTCGACCCCCAGCTCTTTCCAGGGCAACGCAGCGGGATCGCGCTCAGCCAGCGTGAGCAACTCGTAACGAATATCATCCTGCTCAACCACAATCGCCTTCTCGGTAACGGTCACTTCGCCGTCGAAGGCGCCGTAGGTCGAATCGTAGCGCAGCAGGTGTGCCAGCGTATGGGCATCGGTGAGGTCGTTGATGGCGACAATTTCAAACTCTTCGGGGTAGTACTCCAGCATCGCCTTAAAGCTCTGGCGCCCGATTCGGCCGAAACCGTTGATAGCGACGCGAACCATGCAAGCCTCCTTAACACTCAAATGCCTGCTCAGGGCAATCGTTGCCGCGAGCTGCAATGGCCATAACAGCGAGCCATTGTCTAACGCGGTCATTATAGCATCTTTGCGCGATGGTTCGCATGCGAAGTTTTTTCCAGGCGGTGAAGAAATGCCTACTCTAGCGACAGGATGGGTATGAAATACCTCTCTGTTCCATCCTTCCGCCATGCTATTGCGAACCGCTAATGGCAAGGTTGCCCCTGGCGACCGATCAGGGGGAAAGTCCCTAAACGAAAATACGTTAGGGTCATCTCTGCGCCGCGCAGGGTGACAGTCCCCCGCTCGCGGGAATGACCTGCATCACGGCAACGAGGCGCTCTCCGCTCGCGCCGTGTCATTGCGAGCCGCGCGCAGCGCGGCGTGGCAATCTCCGCCGCCAGCGTCCAGATCGCGGTTGCGGGAAATTGCTGAGCGATATGTCATGAAAGGACATCACTGCGCGCCGTTTGTCGGGATATCCGTTGCTTTCTCGGCCAAAGTGTCTACCCAAAGCGCGCAGCGTTTGCTACAATATGTAGTAATATTGCACCTAACATGAACCTGTCTGGAGGGACACATGTTGATCGATGCGGGCGTGGCGGCAATCCTACTGATCTTTTGCTTCTTCGGCTTTCGTCGTGGCGGCTGGCCGAGCGGTTTCGCGCTGCTGGGAACTCTTATCGGCACGGTGTTGGTTGATCTGTGGCGTGAAGGCATTGTCGGCGTATTGACGGCCATCGGTCTGCTGAATGGCTGGACAGCCTTTCTGGCGATGAGTGGTTTGTTGCTGCTGGCGATGATCGTTGGCTACAATATCGATATCATCATCGAGCTGGGCCTTGAAGATGCCGTTGAATGGTCGCACCGGCTGGTGGGGGCGCTAATCGGGCTGGTGAACGGTGCGCTGGTAGTGACCTACCTGATCCGCTATGCTGAACTGGCCTGGTCAGCAGTGACTGTTGATGGTCTGATCAGCGCAACCGTTCTGGCATTGCTGGTGAAGGCGTTTCTCCCCTGGGGTATGCTGGCGCTCACGATGACGGGCGCGCTGGTGCTTGCGCTGCGGTTCGCGCATTCATTGCGCACTCAGGCGGCGCTGTACGAGGAGCAGCCTCGCTCTCGTTATGAAGCCAATCTGCGCCTTTTAGAGCATATCGAACAGGCGCTCGATCGCTCGCGACGCTGAGCTGGCCTGATGAAGTTATTGGATGTGATAGACCGTTCTGTTGGAGTCGTTCCACAATACTCTCGCCAGCCGCTGATGGCCAGATTTCCATCGCCTGAAAGCCATGATGTCGATAACCAGTGCTCAGAACGAGTGGTAGTTTCTGCTGCCGCGATGATCTTGTTCCCTCCGGGGACTCTCGTCGGGGCACAGCGCGCTACGCCCATAAGGCCTGGCGTCCTCCTGCTACACCCCGGCAACATACTGCCTTTCGGTTCCATCCATCAGCGTGATCGTTGTGCCTCTGTGGCGCAATACCTGCGCGGCGCGCGCTGCCAGCCCGCCGCTTCACCTCGAAAAGAGGCGTTACGTCGCAACATTTCGACAGCTATTCAGCTCTAGTTATGGTCGTCGGCCTCAGAACGAGATGGCCTGATCGCCCAGCGTCGTGCCCGGCCAGATGCGAATCCCGCGTTCGAGACGATTCCCGCTGCCGATCTGACACTCGTCGCTGATGATAGTGCCATCGACAATGTGATTGCGCTCGCCCAGCCGATTGTCGCGCCCGAGCACGCAATTGCGCAGCATCGTCCCTTCTCCGATCATATTGCGCTCCCACATCACGACGCCTTCAATCTGGCATTCGGGGCCAATTTCGCACCCGGCGCCGATCACTGTTGGGCCGATAATGCGCGTGCCGCGCCCAATGCGCGCGCGGTGCCCGATCACAACCGGGCCGACGATCTGGGCGCTGGAGTGAATATCGGCTTCACCTTCGATCCAGATGCGGTCACCGGCCTGCTGGCCGCGAAAATGGTACTGCACTTTGCCGATCAGAATGTCGTGGTGAACATCAAGATAGGTCTGCGGCTTGCCGATGTCTGTCCAGTATGCGCGTGAAGGAAAGCCATACATCGGATCGCCGGTTTGCAGCACTACCGGGAACAATCCGCGCTCGAACATGTAAAACTCATTCGGCGGCACATAGCGAAAGATCTCCGGCTCGATGATATAGGTGCCGGCGTTGATCAGGTTGGTCGTAATATCTTCGACCCGCGGCTTTTCGAGAAAACGCCGCACGCGGCCATCGCGGTCGGTCTCCACCAGGCCAAACTGGGTTGGATCATCGACCGGCGTGAGTGAAATGGTCACCTTACTGCCGCGCTCGCGATGGAAATCGAGCATGGCTTGCAGGTCGAGATCGGTCATTACGTCGCCGTTGAAGATGAAGGTAGGCCCGTCAAGCAGATGTTCGACATGCTTGACTGCACCCGCCGTGCCGCGCGGTTCCGGTTCTTCGACGATGTGGAGCTGCATCCCCAGGCGTGAACCGTCGCCAAGCGCCTCGCGAAACCGATCGGCGAGATACTGCACCGCAAGGATGACTTCGCGAATGCCGTAATCGCGCAGACGAAGCAACATCCACTCGATGAACGGCTGGTTGACCAGAGGCAACATCGGTTTGGGTGTGCGGCAGGTCAGGGGGCGCAGGCGGGTTCCCTGACCGCCAACCAGAATAACTGCTTTCATAGATGGCACTTCTCGGCTTCGCTATTATCAAACGGATTCCTGATTGAATGCTCACAGTATAGTCAGCCGCGCGCAACATTTGCTTACGCGCCGCGGTTGCGCAGGTGACGATTTTCTCAGTTTGGCGCTGACACGGCCTCGGCCCGCGCGCGCTCGCGCCAGTAGGCCAGAATGTCGTGAAGCGTTTCGGCCAGGCTGTAACGCGGTTGCCAGCCTGTGCGCGCGCGCAGACGACTGGCGTCGCAAACTACCATAGGAATATCGATGGGGCGCATCAGTTCGGGATTGAGCCGCACTTCAACGGGCACAGCGCATTCGGCCAGCAGCATATCAAGCAGTTCGCGCACCATCACCGCGCGGCCTGAGCCGACATTGTAGACTTCACCGCTTTCGCCATGTTCGGCCAGCAGCGCGTAGGCGGCGACCACGTCGCGCACATCGGTAATATCGCGCTGGGCAGCCAGATTGCCAACCTGCACTACCGGCGGTTGCAGACCGAGTTCGATCCGGGCAATCTGACGGGCAAACGCTGCGGTAACAAACCGTTCATTCTGGCGTGGCCCGATATGCGTAAACGGACGCACCCGCACCAGATCAAGGCCGTGACTGTAATGGTATTGCAGCGCCAGCAGGCTTTGCGCTGCTTTGCTCACGCCATACGGACTGGTTGGGCGCAGGGGCGTCGTTTCATCGACCGGCAGATCATCTGGATCGATCTTGCCATACTCTTCATTGGTGCCTACCACCACCACCCGCGTCGTCATGCGGTATTCAATCAGCGCGAGAAAGATGTGCAGCGCGCCCAGCGTGTTGATGGTCAGCGTGCGCGCAGGGTCGCGAAACGACTCGGGCACAAAGGGTTGCCCGGCCAGGTGGAAGATGACATTTGGGCGAGCAGTCACAATTGCGCGCATCGTTGCTTCGGCATCAGCCAGATCGGCCTGCACCATCTGCACTTTACCGGCCAGTTCAGGGAGGGCGACAACCGGCGAGCGCGCCAGCCCCCATACTTCCCAGTTGCCGGTGGCAAGCAGATGTTCGGCGAGATGCCCGCCTACAAATCCGTTAATGCCGGTAATCAGTGCGCGCATACGAGTAACTGTTCAGTTTGCGTGATTGAGGATATACCGCAGCCGGGATCGCGATTGATTGTGCATTTCATTGACAGTGATTGTGCAACATGTTACAATACTGATACCATTGTACCACGCTTACGACGAGGCAATTGCAGGGTAAACTATTCTGAATTCAGGTGTCGCTCGCCCTGACAATGGTACAATGGCCAGTCAGGATAGTGCTTATGCGCCATCGCTGGATCATCGCTTGAGCGCTGGGAAGGGTCGCGGAACTATGGCGCCGAGTCATTTTCTCTCCCAATTTTCAGACAAGCCCCGCTACAACACAAAGGCTGTCGCACAGGAGACTGGCGTGCCGGCAGACACCTTCCGGGCCTGGGAACGACGCTATGGCGTGCCGCGTCCACAACGCACGGAAGGCGGCCACCGTCTCTATTCCGAGCGCGACATTGCCACGATCCGCTGGTTGCGCGATCGAACTGCCGAGGGATTGACGATCAGTCAGGCGATCGCCCTGATGACCGAGGGCGCTGACACCGGGCTGGCCTGGCTCAATACCGCTGTTGACACCGAGCCGCACACCTGGGAACGCATGCAGGCGCGGTTGATCAGCGCGCTGGTCGATTTCGACGCCACGCGGGCCGAACAGATCCTGGGCGAGGCGTTTGCGCTCTACCCGCTCGAAGATGTATTCCTGAAGCTCATTCAGCCATCCATGATCGAGATTGGCGAGCAGTGGCACAGTGGCCGCATCTCGGTGACCGCCGAGCACTTTGCGACACAGTTCATCCGGCGCAAACTCTCAAGCCTGTTCAATACCTACAATGTTACCGAAGGGCGCGGGCTGGTTGTTGTCGGCTGCGCAACGAG
>FWPV01007648.1_pt1 | contig 19456 bp, 17 predicted proteins | sample 2228371 | NCBI WGS metagenome assembly FWPV01 (sample SAMEA103939776, study PRJEB20133) | metagenome
GGGGGAGGGGACTCTTTGGCCCCAGGCTCCCCCTGCCCTCATAGGGAAGGGGGCCGGGGGGTTAGGTCGCCGCCGGCGTGGGGTTCCAAACCCCGCGCGAGCATACCGGGGCATTTTCGTGCCACGGGGTGCGCCGGGCGCGTGAACACTCGGAAGCGCGGCTCCAGCTCTTCCAACGGCTTGAGGTCTACCCAGAATTGGCTCAACTCATTGACCCGGGCCAGCGCCGCGAACAGATCGGCTTTTGCCAACCCCTCGACGGTCAGATCAATGTCGGAGCCGGGGGCGAAGCGCCGCCGGGCCAGGGAGCCGAACAGGATGATCCGCCGCACGCCCACGGCGGCGATGCGCGTCACATCCGCCCGGGCCTGGCGGGCCAGTCGTTGGCCGACTTTTGCTTGCTCAGGCTGGCGTCGCTGCCAGTACGTCACGAACCGATCCGGTTCTGGCCGGCCGGCGGCTGAGCCGGATACATCGGGTGGGCCGATCTCACGGCCGGGCGATTCAACCATCGGCGTTCGACATCCCCCTTGTCTGGCGCGCCGCCCGAACGAGCGGACGTCAACGGCGTGACCTCGTGCGACTGCGCCAGGCGCCGCAGCACGTGGTAGGCCCGGACCTTGGGGCCGGCGTCCAATGGATAGGGCAGAACTTGGGTCATGAAGAGAATATGCATCAGCTTACTGCTGGCAGAGCGTATGCCAATGCTATCTTGAGCACTTGCCAATTACTGCTGACTTCCAGTTTAGCCTTATCTCGATCGATCAGCCCACTCAAATAAGCAATTGCCCAGAGCGCTATCTTCAGCCCACTCGCAGCCGCCATAAGCAGGCGCAGGGCACCTCCCTTCAGTCTCGAATAATGCTTCAGGAAGAACTGTAGATTAGCCTTGCGCACGCGAACTCGCCTCTGGGCACGATGCTCAGCCTGCCTGAAATCATCCAGTTGTTTCCAGGCCTGCCCCTCCAGGTGAACGACTTGGGCATGTGGTACATAGTAGACTTTCCAACCAGCAGATCGTATCCGATAGCACCAATCGGCTTCTTCAGCGTAAACATAGAAACGCTCGTCCAAAAGCCCAACCTGCTCCACGGTCTCCCGCCGCACCATCAGACAAGCTCCGCTGACCCAATCGGCTTCGGCGATCTGCTGGCTTTTCTCCGGAAGGCGACCGGGATAGTAAGGTCCATAAATCAGAAGGCCCAAGCGGGACTGGAGAAGAAACTCGGACATGAGGGTTGGAAAATCAAAATACGACGACTGAAAACTGCCATTTGCATTGAGCAGCATCGGGCCGGTCGCGCCAGCGTCGCTGTGACGATCCATGAACTCGACCAGGCAATCGAACGCGCCGGGCTGAATGACGGTATCCTCGTTCAGAATGAGGCAATAGCGGCCTCTCGCTATCCGCAACACCTGATTATGATTCGCGCAAAAGCCCAATCGCGTCTCGTTGCGAATCAATTTGACCTGAGGAAACTCGGCCTGCACCATCTCCGCGCTGCCATCGGTGCAGGCGTTATCTACCACGTACACCTCCAGGCTGATGCGTCGGGTATTCTCAAAGATGGAGCGCAGGCAGTTGCGCAGCAGGTCGCGGTTGTTGGTGTTGATGATGGAGATGGTCAAATCAACTCCCACGATGCTCCTCCCCCAACACGCGCTCCAGGCCCACCAGCCCACCCAGGAACAGCCAGGAATACAGGCTGTGGCGAAAGCCGGCCAGGCCGATGTTGTAGACGTAGGGCAGCAACCAATCGCCCAGCATCATCCCCACGGCAATGCCCGCCAGGCCGCCCAGCGCAGAGGCCACGTATCCCTGCGCAAACCCTCCGCGCGCGCAGCGCGACCGCAGCCGCCACCCCAGCCATCCACACTCGGCCATGAACCAGAGCAGCAGCCCCAGGCCGAGCAGGCCGAACTGGTTGAACACGTCAATATAGTTGTTGTGCGAGACAATGGCCTCACGCGGCGCATATGCCCGAAAGTAATACATATAATTGCCCGGCCCCAGGCCAAGTAGAGGCGAGCGCTGTCCCACCTCCAACGCCGCCCGCCAGATCTCGGGCCGCCTGGCGCTGCCGCCCACGACCTCTGGGACCACAAAGGTTTGATACACGAAATCCCGCGCCGCGCTGGAAAACAGGAACAGGCCCACCAGCAGAAGCAGCGCCCACCAGGGCGAGCGCTGCCAGGTGACCACGACCAGGCCTGCTGCAAACGGCACCCAGCCCGATAGCCAGTTCGGCACGTGGAACCAGGCCCAATACATCCAGCCGGCAATGGCCAGGACGCAGAGCAGCTTCGCCCAGGGATGCAGCCGCCGATTGAACAGCAGTTGCCCATAGGCCAGCGTGACCACCCACGGCCCAAAAAGCCCGCTGGTGCCGGCAAAATAGTAATCAGGCACCAGGTTCAGGGCGTGCAACAGAATCGCGTTGACCACGGCCACCAGCCCCAAGACAATAAAGGCGAACACGATATACCGCAGCCAACGTTCTTCGCGGATGGTGTTGGCTGCCAGCAGAAACAGGGCCGGCGAGAGCCAGAAAATGGACAGTTGGCCCAGTTGCACCCACAGCCGGTTGGACGCCACCGGTACACGGATATCCCAAAAGGCCACGGAGGCCAGCCAGGAGATGATCGAAACAACCAGCAAGCCCAGCAGGGGCCAGGTGGTGCGAGAGGGATAGAGCGAGAGGTCCCGCTCGCGCAGCATCTTGACCAGCCATAGGCCCACCAGTGCCGGCGTCACGAGCACGGGAAAAGGGATCGAGGTCTGGGTGCCGGTGCCGATGCTGAACGGCACCGTGACAGCCGTGAGCACCAACCCCAACAGTCCTATCTCCATACGCCGCAGAATCAAAACGCCCGCCACACCGGCTACCGCCAATCCCCCGACCAGCATCTGCTGCTGGGGAGCGAGCCGGTAGCCCACCAAGGCCGTCAGCCCCAGGAGACCAATCACCACCGCCCACGTCAGCCAGGAGCGGGGCTGCGACCGTGCCAGGTCTCGCATCATTTCCGCGCCACCTGTTCTACCAGCGCGTTGAAGCGCTGCCCAATCTGATTCCAATCGTACTTTTCGGCCACGATTTGCCGCCCATTAGTCGCCAGGCGCTCGCGCAATTGGGGCGCGTCCAGCAGACAGAGCACCGACTCGACGAACTCGTCTGGGGCATCGGCAAGCAGGATGTCGCGCCCGGAGGTGACGTCCAGCCCCTCGGCGCCCTTACTCGTGGCGACGACCGGCGTACCAAGCGCCATAGACTCGAGTATCTTGAGCCGTGTCCCACCGCCCACGCGCAGTGGGGCGATGCTCAACCAACTCGCTGCCACAGCGGGGCGAATATCCGGCAGATAGCCGGTGAACTCTACGTTGGCATCCACGGCCAGGCCGCCCAGCGCGATGCCGTCCAGCCGGCCGGTGACGCGCAGGCGGGCGTTCGGGCGTTGGGCGCGAACGCGCGGCCAGACCTCGGCCAGGAAGAATTGCAGCGCGTCATAGTTGGCGTGGTAGGCGAGCACGCCGGTGAAAATCAGCGTATCGGGTTCGGGCGGCCCGAAAGAGCCTGCATAGTCGCTCAGGTCCAGCCCGTTGGGGATGACATCAATACGCCCGTCGGGGACGACCTGCGCGACAAGGGCGCGCTCTTTATCAGAGACCACTGTACAGGCATCGAATTGGCGCACCAGCCCGGCGACGTAGCGGCGGAACTTGAGCCAGGTGAGCCGGTAGCGCCAGCGGTGAAACCTGGATGATGATTGCATCGGTTGCTCGTGTAGGACCAAGACCTCGAGATCCTCCAGGATGCGTGGGAGGCGGGCAGCGATCAGATACGGCGCCGTCGTCAGTTCCGATGCGATCGCCACATCCCACCGTCCATCGGCCAGCAGGGCGTTCACCTGGCGCTGCATCTCCGGGCTGTAGGTGTCCACCACGTTGCGCGGATAAGGCGAAAGGAAGCCCAGCAACGCCTTCACCGAGCGGGGGCGAAATCTCTTGCCCGGCACGACATAAACCGCCTGACAATAGGGCTCCAGGCCGGCAACCCTTTCCGGGTCGAAATCGCTTTGCGTGAAACTGACCAGCGTGACCTGGTGACGCCGGGCTAGTTGGCGCAGCAGGTTAAAGACGCGGATGCGGGAGCCGTTGTCCGGCGGATTTGGGAACCAGGAGGATACAAACAGGATACGCATCAGGTCAGGCCCCATCCCTACAAGGAACCGGATTCATGCGAAATCCGGTTCACCGAACCGTCCCCGCAGAAAATCCACAACGCCCCGTGCCCGGTAAATTCGCAGCGCCCGCTTGTCCCGATGGTGCGGCCGCAATGACCAACTGAGCAGCGTCCGCACCTCTGAGGTCAGGATCACCCACAGGAGATGGAGCCACGAAGCCCCCCGTTTGCGCAGGTACAGCAACCGGTTGCGGGTCATCAGGTATAGATACCAGGGAGAGGCCCCCCGGGCTTGCAGGCTGATCTTGTGCCAGACCCTGGCCTGGGGCACTAGCCAGACCTGGTAGCCGGCCTCGCGCGCCCGGGCGCACCAATCGGTCTCTTCATAGTAGATGAAAAATCGCTCGTCCAGCAGGCCGATCTGCTCGACCACGGCGCGTTTGATGAGCAGCGCACAGCCGCTGACGTAATCCACCTGGCAAGGAAGGCGCCCCCCCTCATCCACCTCCCCTTCGGCCAGGCCAGCGCTGGCCGCCGTCAAGGGGTTCACCGCGCCGCCCGCAGACCAGATGCGCCTGGGGTCATCGTAATAGTAGATCAAGGGGCCGACGACGCCGATATGTGGGTCGGCCTCGGCGAACTCGACCAGGAGGCGCAACAAGTTCGGGGCCACCTCGGTATCGTTGTTGAGCAGCATGATATAGTCGGCACCTTCGGCCAGCGCGCGGCGGATGCCGGCGTTGTTCCCGCCGGTGAATCCCAGGTTGCGCTCGTGCTTGATCAGCGTCACGTCGGGAAACCCGGCCTCGATGGCAGCCAATGAGCCTGGACGTGAGCCGTTGTCCACCAGGATGACCTGGAGGTCGGCATAGTCCACCTGGCGCAGAGAGCGCAGGCAGGCCAGGGTAAGGTCTTCTTGGTTCCAGTTCAACAACACGATGGCTACTTTACAGGCCATTATTCACCTCACTGCCCGCCCGCCAGCGTGGCACAGCCACAACGATGAACTGAAAGGCGAACAGTCTCTTGAACCAGCGGCTCAAGGCGTACTCCCACTGCCCCAGGAAGCGCAAGCGTCCCTTGAGCCGCCCGAACGTCAGCCGATAGGGCCGCCAGCAAAAGAGACCCGGCGTCACTTCGAGCGTCTCGATCTCTAGCCCTGCCGATTCGAGCAGTTCCCGCAGTGTGTCGAGGGTAAAGAATCTCACGTGGCTGCGATCCATAATCCCATAGTCAGTATAACGAAACCGCCCCCGCAGCAACTCGAGGCGCACAGCATAATTGGCGACGTTGGGCACAGAAATGACAAAGTAGCCACCGGGTTTGAGATACTTGCGCAGCAACACCAGGACGGTTGCAGGGTCTTGCAGGTGCTCCAACACATCGCCCAGCAAAACCACGTCAAAGAATCCGTAGCGTGGATAGATCGCTTCCAGTTCCTCCACACATGAACAGACGACCTCCTGGCAACACGTCCTGGCCTGGGCAGCGGCCTCGGGATCCGGCTCCACGCCCACGACGGCACACCCCTGCGCGGTCAACTGCCGGGCCAGATAGCCCGAAGCGCACCCCACGTCTAACACGGTTTTGCCGGCGCCGACAAACTGCAAGAGCCTAGCGTGGGCGTCGAAGGGAGACAGATTCAGTTCATACGCGTTACTCATCCGTCCCATCCAGCGCGCCCGAATAGCCCAATCTGCGTTGCATGGCCTGTTTGAAAAAGGCCCGGTATCTGGCTTTCTCCTGGGCAGTTACGGCCAGCTTCAAATAGACCACCAGGTACAAAAGGCCGGCCCCACCTCCAAACAGGATCAATCTGACCAGACTGGTGGCGGGCCACATCGAGTTCACTATCGCCAGGAGTATCCCTATCGGCAGCCAGATCAAGGTTGGGGGCAAAAGTGCTCGCCTGACCAGTTTCCAAAAGGAGGCGCCCCCAAGTTGGCAGCTATATGGCAGAACAATCATGTACGTGATCGTCCAGGGAATAAAGCTAGCCAGACCCAAGGCCAGAATACCCAGCCGCTCCACCGTGAGCAAGGAAAACCCGATATTGAACACCACGTTAAAGATGTGCAAACCGGTCAATAACTTCAGGCGGCCGACTCCCTGGAGCAGCATCGCCGCCACCACCAACTGCGCGTACAGAAAAGCCTGCAGGCCCAACAGGACCGCCACGGGCGCGCCGTTCACGAATTCCGGGCCGACCCAAACCTGGATCAACGGCCCGGCCAGGACAACCAGGCAGCCGATGAGCGGAGTGCCCAACGCCACCATGATGCTCATGCCCTCGAGCAGCAACGCGGACATGCGCGCCTTGTCCGCAAATCCGCTCAATTCGGAAAACGCGGGAAAGAGAGCATACGTCAACGGCAACAGCACGTTCTTGAAAAGGCCACTCAGTTTTTGACCTATGGCAAACGGGGTCACATCGGCCACGTCCATATAGCGGGCAATGATCACATTGCTGGTGCTGGATTCGATTTGCAGGCAGGCCATCATAACCGCCATAAAGACGCTATAGGTGACCAGACGAGGCAGAGACGAGCGGTCGAAAAGCGAAAGCCGGATTTTCAAGCCCCGTTCGACGTGTGTCTTGAGCAGGCGCCAAGAGAGGCCGACTCGAAACGCGACTGTCAGCAACGCGACGACTCCCAGCCCAATGATACCCGTTCCCATCATTAACGCGGCGACGGTCAGGCCGGCGTTGAGCAACAACCCGGCTACCAACACACTGTTCTTGATGTCGAAACGCTGATAGCCGCTCAACAATGCGCCAAACACGTTCATCGGAAGCCCCAGCGCCCACGTCAACCCCACGAGAACCACCAGCCAACGCGCCGCATTGGCGTATTCGGCGGACAGGTCAAAGAAAGCCGGGAATCCGGGAGCGATCAAGAGCACAAGAGCCAATCCCACAATGCCAACAGCAACAAAGATGTAGAACAAGGTGCTTGCCAGGCGATTGACGCTCTCCTGCTCGCCCCGGCCTATGCTTTCGGCAGCGTACTTGGTGAGCGCATTCGCCAGGCTGGAATCCAGCACCATGAAATAGGCCACCAGCGAGCCCGCCAACGCCCAAATACCGTAGAGCGTCCCGCCCAGACAGCGCACGATAAAGGGGGTCAACAAAAGACCGGTAGCGATGGTGACTATCGTACCCAGGTAATTGGCTATTGTGTTTCTGAACAGACGGAGAGCAAACGTCAAGGTCCGTACCCTCTATGGTCGTTGGTGGCCGCGATGCACCTCATAGATGATGACCCTTCTCTCACCCGAGGTCGCAAACACCGGTACAAAAGCGCCGCTGTCGGCTGCGATCATGCCGCCGAGGTCTCCATACTTGTCCCGGTCGGAAGGGGCAACAACCACATAGTCAACACGCTGGCGGATTTCATCGGTCAGGTCCTCGATGCTCATAAAGTTTACCACGGGCGCTGGGATGCTCGTGAGCTCTCCCACGGTCTGCCGCCCTGTATAGAGAAAGAGTTTCTCAGGGAAACGATAGAAAAACAGGGCTTCTGGCGGTGTATTGGCCCTGATCCATTGACTGGCCTCGAAAAAGTCCCTCTCATTTCCAGCATAGCCCTGGTAATAGAACATGCCTATGGAGCGATACATAGCCCCATCACGCAACTCTTGTCGGTCGGCATAGAGGTTGCTCAGCAGCAGAAGCACAACGACCAGAGCAACTGGCGGTGTCGTGGATAGATTCCCCAATAACTTGCGGCTCTGCGCTATGCCAACCAGGCCTCTCAGTCCCTCGATGAGATAGTAGATCAGAAAGGGCAAGACGGGCACCAGGTTGCGGACCGTTTGCCAGGAGGGCAACAGGATCATCCCCAGGTAGAAAGGAAGATAGATCTCTACCAGGCCGACCCGACGTGACAGATGTCGGGTATACCCCATAACTATCAGCGCCGATAGCCCCAGGCCCGTAACCACAGGTATCGTGTCCGCCAGGAATGACGGCAGGATGCTAAGGAAACCCTCACCGGGAACCGGGAGCAGCAACTGCACGATCGTCCCGGTGGCATGGCCCCAGATATTCTCTAGCAAACGGATAAGCAAACCCGACCATGTAACCGTCCCCAAAAGCGGCTCATCCCACTTGACCCGCAGGAACTGGTCCCAGTAACTGCCAGCCAGGGCGGAGGTGCCCACCATCGCATTGCGATAAGCCCAGGGGGCGTATAGAAGGCCACCAAGAATCAACAGCGCCCCCGCCCGACGGGGGCGACGTTGCAACAGGGCGTAGGCCACGGCGGCAGCCAGCAGGGTCACGCCCACCTGCCGGGTGAAAAAACCGGCAGCAATGAACAAGGATGCCAGGGCCGCCTGCCACCAGCGGGGACGCGGCGCGGCTATGTATTGGTGGGTGAACAGCAAGGCCAGGAAGGAAAAGACCATGTAGGCGGTCTCGCTCAGCAACGTCTTGGTGGCGAACCACCCCTCCACCCAATTCAAGGCCATGAACAGGCCCACGAACGCGGCCAGGCCAGGGGATGCATCCCGCAATCGCACCAGGCAGAGACTGGCCAGAGGGATGCACAATACGCCGCATATCAAGGGCACCAGCATGGCCAGCGGCACGTTGGCCGGCGACTCGGGCTCGATCCAGATGACAGGAGCCAGGAGCAAAGGAAAGCCGAAAGGATACCAGGTGTGGGGCGGCGTGCCTGCAATGTGAAGGTCTACCAGTCCGTGGCCGGTGGCAAGAGAGCGGGCCAGCATCAAATAGACCGCGTCATCGGTGCCGGTCAGCCGCGGCGCAAAGGAGAGGAGATAGCGCGCCAGGGCAACGAGCGTGGCCGCAAGCACGCCATAGCGGGCCCAGAGCGCCGAAAGCCGGGATCGATGGTTTTTGGAGATTGAACGAAGGTCGTGTGTTTTCAAAGGTCTATCCTAGGGTTCTGTCAAAGTCGCTTAAGAGGAAAAGCTGCCCTTGATGTCACCGCGAGCGAAGCGAAGCGGTCTCCCTCGCTCACCTGGGGATTGCTTCGGCGGAAAACCTCCGCCTCGCAATGACAAGATGGGCGGTGTTTCTGCCCTTAGAATGGCGGGCCGCCCCATGGCCAACTCGCAATGATAACTCTTCGAGCTGAGGCTCTCAGAGCGAAGCTCACAACTCTTCGTACAGGTCTTCCCATTGGCTATTCATCGCGTTGATCAGAGCAATCTTCTTTTGCCTTGAACCACCTTTGATTTGCTTCTCCCTCGCAATCGCTGAATATACGTCATCACACGCCTCATAGTACACGAGCTTGGTGACGTTGTACCTGCTCGTGAAAACTCCTCCTAACCCCGATTTGTGTTCAAAAACCCTTCTCTTCAGGTCGTTGGTTACACCCGTGTAAAGCACAGTATTGTACTTGTTGGTCATGATGTAAGACATAGTACTGTTTGTTCATTTTCCTCTGTGTCATTGCGAGGAGCGTAGCGACGAAGCAATCTCCGCCTGTCAGAAAGAGGATTGCTTCGCTGCGCTACTAACCCACCACGTGGAGCTGCTCAGAAACTTCTACCTGTCATTGCGAGCCGTAGGCGAAGCAATCTCCACGCCGCGAATTGGGGATCGCTTCGTCGCAAAACCCGCTCCTCGCGATGACACCTGCGATTGTTTCTTACCCAATGAGTGGCGCGAACCCGCCACGTGGAGCTGCTCAGAAACTTCCACCTGTCATTGCGAGCCGTAGGCGAAGCAATCTCCACGCCGCGAATTGGGGATTGCTTCGGTGGCAAAAAGCGCCGCCTCGCAATGACACAAGAGAGTTTCTGTCCTTGCGCATACCGCCAACGGTATGGGTTTCTCGCAATGACACGGTCTATCTCCTTCCCAGGAATGCCAGCCTGGCGGCAACCACGATCCCCAATACCACAGCCGACGCGGCGATGGCAATAAGAACTGGCCGCGATGTGTCGGCCTGCGGATTCTCTACGGGCAAATCCGGGGTGGCCCTGAACGCCTCCACAGTAGGCGAAGCCGTAGGCATGGGTTGGGGCGTCGAGGTTGACGTCGGCGCCGGCGTGGGCATCACGGCATAGGGCTGCGGAGGCAGCGCCGGCGCATCCAGGCGGCAGGTGCTGTACATGATCTCGTATTCGCCTCGAGCCAGCCGCTGTTCCAGGTCAGGGAGGTCGAGCTCTGGAAAGCCGGTGTACCAGACCAGGTGGGCCTGGTTGCCCCGGCCGATGGCCAGGCGGGGCCAGAAGTTGACCCTGCCGGGGTTGCGGGAGACATTGACGGGGGTGGACCACCCGCCTTCGTCCCAGGCCATGTGGTAGAGTTGCGTTTCCTCCCCGGGGAATACCAGGTGGACGCGCCCCAGGCTGTCCACCGCCGTAGCGATGCCCCCGTATCGCCAGGCATTCCCATGCCCTAGTTTCGCGATGGGGACAGCCTGAGACCAGCTCTCTCCCCTGTCCGAGGAAGTCTGGTGATAGATGGCCCAACGTATCTCGCCGGGGTATGCACTGCGCCAGAAAAGGTGCAGGCGATCCTGACCGTCAACGACGATGGACAGGGGATCAACGAAAGCCAGACGTGGTTCGGCAACCAGTCCCATCAGAAACTGGTCACTGACCAGAGTGGAGACGGACCAGTCAGCCTCTCCAGCGAGTAGTCGGGCAAACATGAGTTGCGTCCCTGATGTGTCCTGAATTCCTTCACCTTCCGCCCAGATGGCATAGACGTTGTTCTGGCTATCTGCGCTCATGATCCCCGCCCCTGTGGGAAACCCCAACGCGGTGGGCTCATCCGAAGTGGAGAGCGTGACAGGCTCTGACCAGGTATGCCCCTCATCCTCGGAGAGCGCATACTCGGCGCTTTTGCAGAGGGAATGCAGGCGATCCAGACGGTCGGCGAAGAGCGAACCGACGCAACCGGGCGACGAAGGCGAGCTCCAGGCTCGCGCAGACCACGTTTCATTGCCGGCAAAAGCGCGCCAGAAACTGCGCTCGCCTCCTCCTACGTAGACCAGGTATAGCATCCCTTTCGAATCTACTGCCAGGTCGGGAACGAGCCACCAGCCACAACACATGATGTCCACCGGCGTCGTCCAGCCATTATCGCCCTTGCGGGTGTAATAGATGCTCCGGTTCCCCTCCTGGTCGAACTCTTCGATCCAGACCACGTGGACGTCCCCCATGCCGTCCACGGCGATGCTGGGATAGCGCGAGACCTGGTCTGGGGTTTGGGACAGGTTGAGAGGTTCTGACCAGGGCTCTTCCGGCTCGGCGGCGCGGCCCTCCCCGCGGGCAACGGGCCAAGTGGCTCCTGCGCCCAGCGCGATGGCCAGGAGAAAAATGATCGCCAGACGATATCCTCGCATGATCACATCCCTACGGGCTTGCCCTTCCCGTCTGTTCGGCCCTCGCCGCCGGCCGTGGATTGCACTCGATACACCTGCGTAAAGCCATCCTCGCTGACCCAGACCAAACGAAACCGATCAGGACGTGCATGGATGGCCGGCAAGAGTTCCGTTTGCACGTACTCTGTCCAGTGCAGAGGCTGGTCCGGCACACGGGCGGGGCTGATGAGGACATACGCCACATCAAAAGTGTCCACGATTGCACATAATGTATCCACCGCCAGCGGGTCCTGTTGCCATTCGGGCAGGTCGGCATAGATCACTCGACTTTCAATCGCCTCATAGGGATGCGGATAAGGGACCACTTCGCGGTGAAGATATAAGGTAAATATGCGGGGCTTGTAGACCATGATCACATCGTTCGGGTCTGAGTGGGTCCGTATCCACTCGCTGCCCACGGCCAGATCGGGGACACGATCACGAATTGGATTGACGATAGACTCCTGCACATTCCTGCCCAGGTTCAAGGCCAGCATACAGGTTGTCGCAAGTATGGCCAGGCCATTGGGATACGCGAACCACTTGGGTAAGCGCCTCTTCTGGACGGCGAACCCATGAATAGATTGCAACGCCGTAAGCAGATACATGTAGCCAAAAGGGATCCAGGGGATCCAATAGCGGTAAGAGGAGCCCGTTTTGGTCCAATCTTCCACCGGTAGCAGAAACACAGTGGCAGCGTAGGCCAATATAACCCATTCGCTGGCACGAGCCTTACGCCGCAGTTGCTGAATCAATCCCATAGCCAGAAGGAAATCAATGCCCAATTGTGCGGCATCAGGAACAAAGCCCAACCTTACGTGATCGAAGACCGCCCGAATACGTGGGCCGTGGAATAAGGGCATGAGAATGCCTGGAAGGGGATAGGTCAGGATAAACCGGGCGTTATTGATTATCCTGGCCAGCAAGCCAACATCAGCCGCCCCTGGGCTTACTGCACTACCCTCTGAAGCCTGGATAACCAGAGGGTTGAGACGGGAGACGAGGCGGGAAAAATAATCAATGTAGTATTGCCCAACCTCAAAACCGCCCAACCCGAGGTTGATGATAAGCAGGAACACCACTGCCAGCGCAATTGCGCCTACGGCCCAGCGGTCACGCCTCTGCCAGAGGATATAGAACATCAAGGCGACCACGATGGGCGAGCCCAGGTAGCGCACGCTGAGAGGCCAACCGATGACGGCTGCCACGACGAGCACGTGATACCAGCGCACGGACTGCAGCCCGACAAACCTCTCGGTCTGAAGGAGCGCCCAGAAGAGGCAAAGCAGAAACAGAGCCTCTGACATGACCTGGGCCGCACTGTGCACGATGGCCAGGTTGGTTCCGAAAAGGGCTGCGGCTAATAAAGCGGCTCCATCTCCCAGTCGCGGCCGCGCATAGCGATAGACCAACACCACGGTAACCAGCAAAAGGCCGCTGGATAGCAATTGCAGGGGCAGGAAGGAGTCTGGGAACAGCAACACGAGGGGGGCCAGGAGCAGCGGATAGCCGATGGGCACGATGGGATACACCGGATCTGTAGGCAGATACGTCAGGCTCAGCCCCTCGCCCTGGGCCAGGGATCGGGCCATGGTGATATAGGTCCCGTCGTCCTCCGTCGTGCCCACCGGGATGGCCGGGATCATGAGTGCGAACAAGACGGCGGCGACGAGGACCACGACCACCAACAACACTGGTGGACGGGCAACCCGGGCTATATGCTGCAGGTATCCCACAGATCTTGCCATCCTATTCACAACCGCGGACCTCCGCAAAGCGCAGCAAACAAGGGACGGGCGGGAGCATCACCCCCAAAACACCCTCATCCACACTTCCAGATTCACCAGCCGCCACAGGCCGGACATGCTTGCCAACCCATCGTCGGGCAGGCTGCGGAGCTTCTGGATGGCTTTATCGCTCAGGTATGGTGCGCTGAGGGCCTCTCTCGCGCTGAACAACTCCCTGATCCATCCAGTCCCTTCTCGCAGCCAGCGCGCTTCGGGGGTGGCAAAACCCAGCTTGCTGCGCCGCCCGCGGATGCCTTCGGGCAATATGCCGTCCATCGCCTGGCGCAGGATCCACTTGGTCCAGCCGTCTCGTATACGGTAGCTGGCCGGCAGCGAGAAGACGTACTCCACCAGGCGATAGTCGAGAAACGGCACCCTGGCTTCCAGGGAGAAGGCCATGGAGTTGCGGTCTTCGTAGCGCAGTAGCGCCGGCAAGCTGTGCACGAATACATCCTGGTATAGCCGGTCCGCCAGGTTTTGGTGGCCTCGGTGCTTATCCTGTAACAGGCGACGTTCCTTGAATTGCTGAGCAAAAGATGGACCGAGTGTGGGCTCGGGCGCGGTGGGATTGGTGCGGAACCGGGCGTTGCCCAGGTTCAGCATGGCTCGTTGGGCCACCTTGGGCAGGCTATTGTAGAGCCCAAGCCCAAACACCAGAGCCTTTGATTCCCTTGTGCCAGCCGACAAAGCATGCCCGGCTTGCAGTGTAGCCCACGGACCCCGCTCCCGTAACGTTTGTGCCAAGAAGGGGCCGATGTAATGATGGTATCCAGCCAGCAGTTCATCGCCGCCCTGTCCGTCCAACAGAACGGTTACGCCATGCTGCCGGGCCAGGCGCATCACGTTCCACTGGGAATAGATGCTGGTGGAGCCAAACGGTTCTTCCTGGTGCCAGACGAGCCGTTCCAGTTCCTCCCACAACCCGCCTTTGCCTTGGGGGAACACCTGGTTCGGCTCAGCGCCGGTATGCCCGATGACTTGCTGGATGTAGGGCCGTTCATCAATGGCCGGATCATCGAAGCACGCGGAGAACGTCTTCTGCCGCTCACCCACAAGTTCACGTGGCACCGCACCTTCGTCCAGCATGAGGCGGTTGGCCAGGCAGACGATGCTGGACGAGTCCAGGCCGCCGCTGAGGCAGGTGCCGATGGGAACATCGCTGCGCAACCGCAGTCGCACGGCGTCGGTCAGCAGTTCGCGGAATTGCGCGACAATCTCTCGATCATCCGTAGGACCACTGTCATCGAGCAATGGGTTGACCTGCACGTCCCACCAGCGCCGGACCTCCAGGTTGCCCCGAGCCAGATCGAACAGCAGATAGTGAGCTGGGGGCAGGCGCTTGATGCCGGCAAAGAAGGTCTCGTCCGTGTGATCCAGCGAGCCGAGGGCCAGGTAGTCGTAGATGATGGCGTCGTTGGGCCGCCTGGGGATGTCCGGGTGAGCCAGCAGGGCCTTGATCTCCGAGGCGAAGGCGAAGAGTTGGCCATTCCAGTAGTAGTGGAAGGGCTTGATGCCGAAGCGGTCGCGAGCGCAGAAGAGCAGCCGCTTGCGGACATCCCATAAAGCAAAGGCGAACATCCCATTGAAACGACGGAGGCAGTCTGCTCCCCATTCAGCATAAGCGGCCAGGATCACTTCGGTATCGGTGCCAGTGCGGAAGAAGTAGCCTTTGCCTTTCAGTTCGTCACGCAATTCCAGGTAGTTGTAGACTTCGCCGTTGTAGGTGATCCATAGCGCGCCATCAAGATACGGCATAGGTCCATGGCCGGCCGCCGACAAGTCCAGGATGGAGAGGCGCCGGTGCCCAAGTGCCAGGTTACAGGTATCGGTCTCATGCCCTGCCAGAGGCGGCAACTGTAACTTGGTGAGGGTATCCAGCCCGGCACATGCCACGTAATGGCTATCAGACGTGTTGGCAAGCAGGTAGCCTTCATCATCTGGCCCACGGTGGTTTAACGCCCTGAGCATGGCCGAAAGCACGTCAGACCGGATCAATTCCTCTTGGCTGAAGATCCCTACAATACCACACACGAGATGTTCTCCTCGACCTAGAAGTGTGTAAATAATTTTACCAAAATCACCTATCTTGGTCAAGATATTTTGGACGATGCAACCAGGGCACAGAGATCTTTAGGCGATAGAACAACAAATACCACGCACCTGGAGCTACAAGAAATGTTATGATCAGTCCAATAGCCCTTAGTAATGCTGCTCCTGCAATTCCTTGGACAAAGGACAAGCCAGATAGTTGCGAGAGGTAGCCCATGACCACTTCTTGGATACCTATGTTCCCCGGCGTGATAATTACCATATTTGAAACAGATGTAAATACAGCCATACTAATTGCAACTGTTAGACTCACATCCAATCCCAGGCCTTCATAGGCTGCCTTGATCGCCCAACCTCCCACAGCGAACATAAGTAACTGGAAGATACTTGATTCAATGAGGCACCGCCTATCCATCGAAAGGCTTCGCCAACCATCCGAGAACAAACGCAGGATAACCCCGATACGCCCAAGCCGCAAAGTGACTTGTTCGGGTATCCTCATTCCAAATAGAACGGCTGGCATGACAGCAAAGGCAGCGCCTATCCACAGCTCAAGAGGCATGGGTTCCCCCATGAGGGTAAATACTATCCCAAACAAAAGTACCAACAAACCGCCGAGGAAAGATGATAAAATGAATCTACCCAGGAAAACGGCAGGAGCTTGAGAATATGGAACGGCGTACTGGCTCTTTAGATAAATTGCTCTAGCCATTCCCCCTATCTGTGCAGGAAGGACGAGGTTTAATGCGCTTGCAAGGCTAGACAATCCATAACTTTCAAATAGGTTCATTTTGGCCCCGAGTGCTCGACAAAGGCTGGCAAATTGGGCAGCGCTGACAAAGTTAAATAGGACCACCAGAATACTCAACCCAATAACGTCTAGCCACCGAACAGTGAAAAGAATCGCCAAGTCATTCCAGTGAGCACGCACGTACCAAATGGCAAGAATGATCAACCCTAGACTAGCCAAAGCACGTGCTGCCGAAACGACATATTTGGTCATGATTGAGGCATTCTTCCTAACCATTAAGATTGCAGAGAAGGGTCTGGATGATATCCAATCACGCCGGCTCGTTGCCCAGCCGCCGCGCCAGATAAATGATGGAACAGGCAAGTAGGGGGATTCTGCATGGAATCAGAAAGTACCGTCCCCTGTGAACAGGCCGGAAAGGCCAATATGGCACACGAATCCATGTTCCCCTGCATCGTTCAACCTCAAGGCCCACAAAATGTAGCAGGCTGGCCATCGCCCGGGGAGTAAAGCAGGCAATGTGTCCCACCGAATCTGGTCGATCGAGAATGCTTGCAAGAACTTCTTCATAATAGAAAGGATTTGGGGTTGATACCACGATCGTTCCATCGGGTTTCACCACTCGCTTCAGTTCGCTGACAAGAAAGGTGGGATTTTCGACATGCTCGACAAGTTCAAGGCAGAAGGCAACATCAAAACTGCCGTCTTCGTAGGGGATTCCCTCCATAACATCGCATTGCTTGAACTCATCGCCCGGGTCTACGATGGTGCTGAGGACCATCTCTGAGATATCGAGTCCCACATACCTGACATGCCGATATTTCTCACGAAGGACCTCCCTAAAGTGGCCCTTTTTGCATCCCACATCCAGGACTGCGCATCGAGACAGATCCCCTACCATGCTAAGAGCCTGCTTGTATCGCGCAATGCCCTCCTTGTCAACGGGTGCATAGTGTAAAGCCTGTAATTCGTAGAATTCTTTCTTCAGCATATGTTCACGTAGTCGGAGATACCGCCTAGCAGCTTAAGTAAACTCTGTTCTCTGTTAGGAAGGTTAAAGCAACGTAGAGCTCGCCGACTTGCCTCTGCGCCAAGAGAGTCATACTCGTCAGACATCACCACACTCTCTATTGCTGCAGCCAGAGCTCCATCGTCGTCTGGGTTAACATAGATTCCGGCATGACCAACAACCTCCGGGATTGCGCCGCGCCTTGACACAATCGGAATACAACCATGGGCCATGGCCTCCGCCAGGGCTAAGCCAAAGCCCTCGTGTCTAGAGACCTGGACGTACACCTTGGCTCGCTGATAGAGGTGGTAAAGCGCAGAACGCTCGACATACCCTGTAAACGTTACATTCCTTGGAGCTATGTTTTTCAAACGCCGGAAGGCGGGATCGTGTTCATCATATCCCCCAACAATGGTGAAAGGAAGCACTGGAAGGCGATGTGCTGCCCTGACAAAAGTCAGCACCCCTTTTCGTTCAATTTGATCCTTTGTAAGGAGGCTCACAGTCAGAACCATCTTCTCTTTTCTCGCAAGCTGCCCTGTCTGGTCTTCTGAGAAGGCAACGCCCAGATACACCCTTGTCATTTTCGTCCACAGCCTTGCAGGTACCAGAGCCCTGGCAGAAGACAGCGAGGCATCAGAAATAGCTAGAACATGGTCTGCAAATTCCAAGGCCAACCGCGTCAGCACTTTCTGGTAAACTGGCAGAGGCAACTCGGGCCGGGTATCATTAATTACATCATACCCCCCGACCACGACGACACCTTTCTTGCCGAGCAGTCTGGCAAATAACAGTGCGAAAACCGCGTATCGGCCCGCAAACCAGCAATAGACAATGTCCGAAGAACAGACTGCCTTGATTATACGGCCAATACTCGCCAAACTCGCATATTGTAGCGGGAGCACCTCAAAATGGCGAGCCAGTATCTCAATGTCTGTCTCTACAAAATGGCTTAACGATCTGTAGACAAAGGCTATCCGCCTTTTGGATTTATTTGCACATTTGCTGAACCAAATCATTTATCACCGAAAGTTGAGATTGGATCCCTCTATGAGCTCCACTGCCCACGCTGTCACATCAATCTTTTCCGCCAGCAACCTCTCCCGTCGCTGCTGCCACTCCGCCCTCACATCCTCCTGCTCCAGAAGCTGCACCGCCTTCCGCAGCGCCTCGGCCGGATCGTAATACGAATATACCAATTCATAGCGATCCATCAACTCCACAAAGTTGCCCATAGTCCCCACCAGAGATGACACGTAAATGGAAGGCGTGCCCAACAGGCCAGCTTCCGTCGCCATGGTCGCTCCCTCACCTAAGTATAGCCTGGCAAAAGCAAGGACATCGTGGATTCGATGAGGGGGCACGGTGATCCGAAACGCTTCAAATTCGGCCGGCAGCTCCGTCTCCGAGGTGATGAACACCCGTCCATAACAGCTCAGAGTTCTCACAATCTCCCTCTTCATCTCAGTGGAGAAACCCTGCTGCCCCAGGTCATGGCTGGCTGTCCAGGCCACAAAGCGCAGCACGATGTAGGGCTCATCCTGTGACACGCCCAGCTCATCCAGCACCGTTGGATCGGGCTGGAAGTAATTGGGGTGCAGATATGCCAGTTCATGGTATCCAGCATAACGGATATGCCGTCTGCCAAGATCTCGCTTGAAACACTCGGGCGTGCAGATCACACTGGCGAAAGGGTGGGTCAAATAGCGGTCAATGGCAACGTGCTCGGTGTCAGTGAAAACAATCGAGGGCTTCCCCAGTAACCTGCACACCGGTGCAATGAACAGCCCACCGATCTCGGTCACGACGTCGGGATTGAACTGCCGGATCAGTCGGAGCAATGCCCATTCTCGCTGCAAGAACTCTCTCAACAACCCCCAGCGGCCATGGCCGCTGGCCGATAGCGTTCGATAGGGAAAACCATAGTGATCCAACAGGGCCAGCGTCACGTCCTTGTCGCGGGCCGAGACCAGTACCTCGTGCCCCTTCTCTTGCAGACGCCAGATGGCGTGCTTGTAGAAGTGCACATGCCCGGGATGTCCAATATCAACTAAAATGCGCATGGCTATGACTAACGCACCTTCAGGTCTTTGTTATACTCCATGTCAAACCACATGGCAAAAAAGAGAGATTGCAGCCCCGATACAAAGAGAAACATGGCAAACAAGGCGCTCGTCGCCGACACAGGCCCACTAAAGATGCGGTGCAAGAGGAGATAAAGGCCAAACACAAACCCCAGTGGGCAGAGCGTCAGGCCCATACTGTAAAAGAACAGGAGCGGATGAAAGTCCCGAATCACATACTTTTCCTTCAGCCGCCAGAAAAAACAG
>FWPV01007649.1_pt1 | contig 19454 bp, 19 predicted proteins | sample 2228371 | NCBI WGS metagenome assembly FWPV01 (sample SAMEA103939776, study PRJEB20133) | metagenome
ATCGAATCTCCGCTTTGAATCAAATTCGCTGCTGCTTTTCCAATCCGCTTCTTCTCCTCAATCTGTTTCGCACTGCGTGAGAGGAAAGAAGGCTCATAACTGCGCCCACGGTTGCTCACCGCCCCGCCGTGAACCCGGCGCAATAGCCCCTTGCGATCCAGGATATCCAGGTCGCGGCGGATGGTCATTTCGGAGACATCGAACCGTCCAACCAGGTCCGCGACTTCGATCTGACCGTACTTCTCGATTAAATCGAGGATGAGTTGTTGTCTTTCGGCAGATAACATCGCTAACTTCTGATGGGGTGTATCAGGGGCTAACCGGATCGGTGTTTGTTTCTGTTAGAATATTACAAAAAATATGTTCGTTTGTCAATATGCGAGGGGAATTATTTTCCGAGACAAACAGGTATAGACCGAGATATTCCCCATCGATCATGGCTGCCTGTATTTGCTTTTTACAGAACATCCATATTGGTTATTGTTGAGGCGGTTAATCACCTACAGTTTATTGAAATAAAGAGAAAGCTTGGTGCGACGCGCATATCCAGCGCGTCGCACCAGTTTTTGTTAATCTCCCAGCGTGGCGACCATGATCGCCTTGATGGTGTGCATGCGGTTCTCAGCCTGGGGGAAGACGATCGAGTATTCGGATTCGAAAACTTCATCGGTGACTTCCAGGCTTGCCAGTCCGGTTTTCTGATAGATGTCCTCGCCAACCTTGGTCTCACGGTTATGGAATGAGGGCAGACAATGCATAAACCTGACCTTGGGGTTGCCGGTTTTCTTGACCACCTCCATGTTGACCTGGTAGGGGGTGAGCAGTTTAATCCGCTCATCCCAGACCTCTTTCGGTTCACCCATGGAGACCCATACATCGGTGTAAAGGAAGTCCACGCCTTTGACGCCCTCATCAACGCTCTCGGTTAAGGTCAAACGAGCGCCGGTCTCCCGGGCAATCTGACGCGCTGTCTCAACTAATTTGTCATCAGGAAAGAGAGATTTAGGCGCGCACAGGCGCACGTCCATCCCCATCTTACAGCCCATGATCATCAGCGAGTTGCCCATATTATTGCGGGCATCGCCCAGGTAACAAAATGCGATTTCGTGAAGGTGTTTATCCGTGTATTCTGTCATGGTCAGGATATCGCACAGGCTCTGGGTCGGGTGGAACTCATCCGTCAGACCATTCCAGACCGGAACGCCGGCATACTTGCCCAGGATCTCTACCAGCTCCTGACCAAAGCCGCGGTATTCTATGCCGTCGTACATGCGCCCCAAGACCCGGGCGGTGTCTTTCATCGACTCCTTGTGTCCGATCTGAGAGCCGGTCGGACCAAGATAAGTCACATGTGCGCCCTGGTCGAATGCTGCCACCTCGAAAGCGCAGCGCGTCCGGGTGGAGGTCTTTTCGAAGATCAGCGCGATATTTTTCCCTTTCAGTTTTTGCTGCTCGTAGCCGCCGTATTTAGCAGCTTTCAGGTCGGCGGAGAGTTTGAGCAGGAATTTGAGCTCCTCTGGGCTGAAATCGAGCTCTTTGAGAAAGTTGCGGTTGCGTAGATTAAATGCCATGTCTATCTCCTTTTGAGAAGTTTATTCCAAATCGAAGGTGAACCCATTTTAACACCCATCGTTCGTTCATTATTGATTTTTAAGGGAACCCGGGTTAAATTATTAATGTCAGAAGTTTCACGAGTTCAAAGTGTGCAGCCCTCGGTCATGGCAGAAGGAGTCTCCGATGCAAAATGAAATCACCCAACCCGGCAAATTGCTAGACCAATACGGAAGATTAACCCAGGTGGGTTGGTCGCGGCAGCCCCTGCTTGATTGCAACCTGGAGAATACCCGCTTTTACCCCTGGTGTTTCATGCAACGCTTTCGTATGAAACGCTGGGATTACTATGCGGTCTTCACTCCCCGGCGCTTCTTTTCGGCGACGATTGCTGATTTGGGGTATGCAGGAAATATCTTCGTCTATACCCTGGATTTCAACACCGGCGACTTACACGAAGAGGGGCTGGTCATCCCTTTGGGGCAGGGGATCATCCTGCCGCGCAACAGCACCGACGGTGACGCTCACTTCTCAAACGGCAGGGTGAGCCTGGATTTTCGGCTTGTTCCGGAGGGTCGCCAGATTTCTGTCACCTGGGCAGATTTTCATGCCGGGCGCGGCATTCAGGCGGAGATCTTGTTGCGCTGTCCACCGGAACATGAATCGATGAACATCATTATTCCGATTGGTCGGAAGCGCTTCTACTACAATCGAAAGATCAATTGCCTGCCTGCAGAGGGTCATTTGCGATATGGCGATATCTATGAGGACTTGAATCCTTCCGAATGCCTGGGTTCGTTGGATTGGGGGCGGGGGGTATGGGATTATCGCAGTTTTTGGAACTGGGCGAGCGCCTCAGGCTATTTACCCGATGGACGGACGGTGGGTCTCAACCTGGGGTGCGGCTTTGGAGACACCTCCGCTGCGACGGAAGATGCTTTGATCCTGGAAGGGCACATCCACAAATTAGGCGCAGTCAAATTCGATTATGTCTCCGGCGATTACATGAAACCCTGGCGCTTCACCGACCAGGAAGGTCGTCTGAACCTGGAGTTCACCCCATTCAAAGACCGTCTCGCCCGCACAAACCTGGGGGTAATTTTCAGCGAAGTGCACCAGATGTTTGGGCGCTATCGAGGTTGGGCGATCAGCGACGAAGGCGAGAGGGTGCAGATTGGGGATCTGATCGGTTTTGCCGAAGAGCACCGGGCACGTTGGTGATTCAGCCTGCCATCCACTTCTGGCAAAGGCGGACGCCGCTCATCGCGTCGGTCACCCAGCCGTCTGCGCCAACATATTGGCAGACTTGTTCATTGAGCTGGTTCCCTCCGATGACGATGGGAATCCTGGCGAGCCGCTCCTCTGGAGCGTTACGTAACAAGCGGATAGTCTCGCGCATACTGTCGTATGAACTGGTCAGCAAACCGGATAACCCGATAATATCTGGTTGAATTTGAGCCGCCTTTTTCAAAAATTCACCCGGCGGCACATCCACGCCCAGGTCGTGGACGGTGAAGCCGTAGCTGCTCAAGAGCAGGCTCAAACTGTTTTTCCCGATATCATGAATGTCTCCCTGGACGGTTCCGAGCAAGATAACCCCGGATTCGTTGCCGAGGAAGCGCATCTCAATCGCGGGAGTCAGAATCTCCATCACTTCCCGAAAAATCTCGCCTGCCATAATCAGAGCCGATAAATAATATTCCCGACGCTCGTATCTTTCTCCAACCTGGCGCATGCCTTCCTGGCAGTCCTCGACGATGTGGAGGGGGTCATCGTTTTGAACCAGTCGCGCCCGGACAAGCTCCAGAGTTTCCTGTTCTTTTAGCTCGGCGACCAGATTGACCAGCCTGGCGCGTTCGTTGTTCGGATTCTCGACTTTTTCCATTCTTCTCTTCTACCACTTGGCTTAGGCGTTGTTCACGTTTTTATGCCAATCTCTGCTTTGAAATGCAGGCGCTCGCCGGGGATGATGAACCAACCCCAACTGACCGGTCGGTTATCGTAACCGAAAAAGACATGTTCCAGGTAAAAAGCCGCTGCCGGAAGCGACTTTTTCAAGAGACATGCCTCCTCTTCGTTCATCAATGTAGCTTCAATGGACAGATGACCCCACTTCAAGACGGAATTGCTGCCGCTGGAGAACAGACCCTGAAGCGAAGTCACATCCATCTCGGCTTCGACGATGGGCAAGGTGGGATCATAGACCAGATAAGCGCGATGATAAAAGACCGGCGTATCCTCCTGGGTGAAGAGGCGGCGGATGTAAATCACCGGCGCGCTGATACCCAGCCCCAATTTGCGCGCTGTACGCTCATCGGCGGATACCACCCTCACATCCAGGAGTTTGATGTTGCCGGCGGGATCGTGGGTGAACAAATCTTGCAGCTCCCGCAGGTCAAAGCTGGCTTTGCTCAGCTCCAACGCCTTGACAAACGTGCCGCGACCCTGAGCAGTGCTGACCACACCCTGGTCGGCGAGTAAATTGATTGAACGCCGCACCGTCATGGGGCTGATGCCGTAGCGATGGCAGAGTTGAGCTTCGGAGGGCAGTTGGTCGCCGGGACGGAATACCCCACTGGCGATCTGATTGCGGAGGATGTTCGCCAGTTGGACATACGCCGGTTCGTAAGAATCCCGGTCGATCCGATCTGTCACTTTTAGGTCATGATCAATATCCTGATCCATAGCACCTGTGTTGGCGATGATTTTAACATAACGATCAGTCTTAAACCTCTTGACAAGGTATATAGATAAGTATACACTATATTTGTCAACTTCCCTATATAACTATAGAAGTTAAATGAGGTCAATGGTAGATTCGAAACGAACCAAGGTGCTTGCCTGTGCGACAGTGATCGAGGAAATGCTGCCGTTTATGCCGGCGGATATGTCCTACGAGATTCTGGATTTTGGGCTGCACCTGGTCCCGGAAAAGCTGAGGAACAGATTGCAAGAGGCAATAGACGCCTCCTGCGCCCAATTTGACACCATTCTGCTCGGTTATGGATTGTGTTCGATGGCTTTGGTCGGCATACGCGCCAATCATTGCACTCTGGTCACCCCTCGTGTGGATGACTGCATCGCCATCTTCCTCGGCTCCCGTCAGTCTTACCTGGAACAGGCAAAAAAAGCCCCCGGCACTTACTATCTGACGAAAGGTTGGATTGAGGTCGCCGATACGCCGTTCGATGAATATGAGCGCATGGTTGCCCAGTATGGGGAGGAGCGCGCCGATCGTTTGATGAAAATCATGCTCAAGAATTACACCCGCCTGGTGTACATTGATACCGGACATCACGATAAGCAGCGTTATATTGATTACGCCCGCAAGACGGCAGAGAAATTTAACTTACGCTTTGAAGAGCTGCCCGGTTCAAACAGCCTGATTCTCAAGTTGCTCAAAGGTCCATGGGATGAGGAGTTTCTGGTCGTTCCTCCCGGTGCGACGATTACCTATTTGGACTTTAAAGGGCAGGAAGCCGGAAAAGATGCTTCGGCATCCAACCCTGACCAACAGGAATAAAAGACCAGTTGTTACTGGCAAATAAAACCGGAAGTTTATCAATGGAGTTTGGAATGAAATTAATCGGCGAAAAAATCAACGGAACCCGCAAGAAAGTAGCCCAGGCTATTGCCGAACGGAACACAGCCATCATCCAGGAGCTGGCGCTCAGCCAAACGCAGGCAGGGGCTGCCTGGCTGGATGTCAACGCCGGCACACACCCGGATCGAGAGGCGGATGACCTGATCTGGCTGATCAACACCATCCAGGCGGTGGTCGATACCCCGCTGTGCCTGGATAGCGCCAACCCTGATGCGCTGCGATCGGCGATTCAGGCGGTCAAGAAAACCCCCATGATCAATTCCATCAGCGGTGAGCCGCAGCGTCTGGCGGGCATCTTACCCATCGTCGCGGAACATGGTTGCGAGGTGATCGCCCTGTGCATGGACGATAAAGGCATACCGGAGACAGCCGAGGGTCGCCTGACGGTGATTCGCAAAGTCTTCGATGAGACCCGTCGCCTGGGTGTGCCCGATGAGAAAATCTATGTTGATCCACTGGTGATGACCATCGCCACCAACACCCAGGCAGGGCGCACCATCCTGGACACCATTCGGGCAATCAGGGCGGAATTCCCCCAGGCGCATATCTCAACCGGTCTGAGCAATATCTCTTTCGGTCTACCGGTGCGGTCGCTGATCAACCGCACCTTCCTCGTTCTGGCGATGGAGGCGGGGATGGATACCGCCATAGTTGACCCGAACGACCGCGAGCTTCAGGCGGCGATGATCGCTGCCGACCTGCTACTGGGCAACGACAGGCATTGCCTGAGATACACCCGCGCCTACCGGGCTGGTTTGTTGGAGAAGGTCGTAGCAGAAGCTAAACCTGCGCCCGGACCGGCATCATAAATCGAGTTCACCTTATTACCCCACACAAGGAGAAAATTATGTCAGAAGATCTTGTAAATGCAATCGCCGATATGGAAGAAGAGCGGGCGTTGGCGATGGTCAAGGCATCGCTAGCCAGCGGAACCGACCCGATCGCCATCCTGGATGACTGCCGTCGGGCGATGGAGATCGTCGGCAAGCGTTTCGAGGAGAATGTGTATTTCATCCCCGAGCTGATCCTGGCGGGCGAGATGCTCAAAGACATCTCGAAAGAGGTCAAACCGTACCTGAAACAGAACGTAACCGGGAAGAAATATGGCAAAGTGCTGCTGGGCACCGTGGCAGGCGATATCCACGATATCGGCAAGGATATCGTCAATTTCATGCTCGATGTGAATAACTTTGAGGTCAAGGACCTGGGCGTGGATGTGCCCGCGGAGACTTTTGTGGAAGAAATCAAGAACTTCCAACCGGATGTGGTCGCGCTGAGCGGCTTCCTGACCCTGTCTTATTCATCAATGAAGGAGACGGTGGATGCAATCAAGAGAGCCGGGTTGCGTGATAAGGTCAAGATAATGATCGGCGGCGGAGCGGTGGATGAGCAGATTTGCGCCTACGCTCAGGCAGACGCCTTTGGAAAAGACGCCATGGCTGCTGTCACCCTGGCTAAGGGATGGACTGGAGGATAACCGACATGTTTGAGCTGACAATACCCCCAACACGTGAAGGCAATAAGACCCCTGAGCAACTGCTCGCCGAGCGCACTCAGCGCTTGCAGGACGCATTGGCGCTCAAGAAACCGGACCGCATCCCGATCCAGCTTGGGTTTGGCTATATGCTGGCAGAGATGGGCGGTATTACCCGCCAGGAGCAGCACGAAAACGGGGAGAAAGAAATCGAGTTGCTGGAGAAAGCCGCCCTGTACTTCGAGCCAGACGCAGCAATGGGTGTATTTAACAACCCTGGGGCTGCTCTGGCGGTGGGCGACCGCATGACCAAATTTCCGGGGCATGGTTTACCGCCCAATGGGTCTTTCCAGTTCGTGGAAGGCGAATACATGAAGGCAGAGGATTACGACGCCTTTCTGGACGACCCGGCGGATTGGGCGATCCGTAAGTACTGGCCTCGCGTTTTCTCTAAATTGGAAGGCTTGGCGTTGATTCCACCGCTGGGCATCGCCGCATTCGGCACCTATGCCCTGTTCCAATTGGGCATCTTCAAAGCCCCGCCGGTTGCCGAGGCTTTGCGCGCTCTGGCGAACGCGGTCGAAGCGCAGGCTAAAGCGGATGCGCGCGGGCAGGAAACCTTTCAGCGGCTGGCAAAACTGGGCTTTGCATTACCTTTGTTTGTCGGTTCGATTGTGGAAGCGCCGTTTGACTTCATGTCCGACACGCTGCGCGGCATGCGCGGCATCATGCTCGATATCCATCGCCGTCCGGAGAAACTGCTGGCAGCCATGGAGAAATGTCTCACTTTTCAGCTTGAGTACGCCATCAACTTCCGCAAAGCCACCGGTATGAAGATGTGCTTCATCCCGCTCCACCGCGGCTCAGATGGTTTCATGTCTTTGGAGCAGTTCGAGAAGTTCTACTGGCCCACCCTGAAGACCATGCAGGAAGTTTTGGTGGAGAACGATATCATCCCCTTTGTCTTCTACGAGGGAGTGTGGGATCAGCGCCTGAAATATCTGAAAGAGTTGCCCAAGGGTAAGGTCTCCGGTCTGTTCCAGTTCAGCGATATTTTCAAGGTCAAAGAGGAATTAGGCGATACCATGTGCATCGCCGGAGGTATGCGCAACTCGTTGCTCCAGGCTGGAACCGCCGAAGAAGTCCGTGAATGGACAATCAAAGTGTGCAAAGAGGTCGGTAGAGACGGCGGCTTTGTCATGACTACCGGCATCGGCGAGATGGAGGGTTGCCGTCCCGACCTGGTGAAAGTATGGGTGGACACGACCAAAGAATACGGAGTTTATTAGGAGGCACTATGTCAACCCAAGAGTTAATCAACGCCATCACAGACATGCGCGAGGAGGACGCGCTCAAAATCAGCCAGCAATTGCTGGAACAGGGCGTCAGCCCTGCTGACATATTGGAAGCCTGCCGGGTTGCTATGGAGGTGATCGGCAAACGCTTCGAGACCGGCGACTGCTTCATCCCAGAGCTGATTCTGGCAGGCGAGATGCTCAAGGGTATTTCGGCGATCCTCAAACCCCGCTTGCAGCAGGAAGCTACCCGGGAGAAATACGGCAAGGTTGTCATCGGCACCGTGGAGGGCGATATTCACGACATCGCCAAGGACATCGTCGCTTTCATGCTGGATGTGAACGGCTTTGAGGTGACCGATCTGGGCGTGGATGTGCCGCCGGCAAAGTTCGTCCAGGCGGTCAAAGATACCGGCGCAAAAGCGGTCGGGCTGAGCGGTTTCCTGACCCTGGCTTATGACCCGATGAAAGCTACCGTTCAAGCCTTGAAAGCAGAGGGGCTGAAGGATGTCAAGGTGATGATCGGCGGCGGGCAGATTGATAACCAGATTCGGGATTATACCGGCGCAGATGCTTATGGCAAAGACGCCATGGCGGCTGTCTCTTTAGCCAAACAATGGTATGGAGTGTGAACCATGGACGTGAATTGGTCAAAACTATCTCCGGCAGAGAAACTCGAGGCGCGTTTCGCCGAATGGCTGGAGCCACAGGGGATGCAATTTGCCAGCCCAGAAGCAGAGCGGGCTTATAAAGAACGCTCCCAGATGATCAAGGATGTGGTGCAGTTAAAGAAGCCGGTGCGCGTGCCCGTCTGCCCTATCATTGGCTTCTATCCCTTCCAATATGCCGGCGTCACTGGCGAAGAGGCGATGTACAATACCGAAAAGCTCGGTTACGCCTTGAAGAAATTCCATGCTGATTTCCAACCGGACTCGCTCTCTGGCGCAGCGATTTACGGCTCAGGTCCCATCTTTGAGGCGCTTGATTATCAACTCTACCGCTGGCCAGGTCATGGCGTGCCTGCCACCACCCCCTACCAGTGTGTGGAATCCGAATACATGCAAGGCGACGAATACGATCTGTTCATCAATGACCCTTCAGGCTACTTCGCCCGCTTTTACCTGCCGCGGGTCTTCAAGGCGTTGGATGCCTGGAAGATGACCGCTCCGCTGACCGACATCCTTGAGTTGCCTTTCTTTGGACCATATATCGTGCCGATTGGCATCCCCCCCGTCCAGGAGGCTTACTTAAAACTGTTGGAAGCCGGTCGGATGGCGATGGAGTGGATCCAGGCATGTGGCGCAATTGACGCTGCCACCATCAGCACTCTGGGCATCCCGGTCATCATGGGCGGATTTACCAAAGCGCCTTTCGACACCCTGGGCGACACCATGCGCGGCACCCGCGCCATTATGCTGGATATGTATCGCCAACCCAAGAAGCTGCTGGCAGCGATGGAACGCTTGGTGCCGTTGGCGATTGACATGGGCGTGCGCACTGCAGCTTTAGGGCATAACCCGATGGTCTTTATCCCGCTGCACAAAGGCGCAGATGGCTTCATGTCGGATAAAGACTTCAAAACCTTCTATTGGCCCACATTGAAAGCGGTCATCCTCGGCTTGGTTCAGGAAGGGTTGGTGCCGTACATCTTCGTTGAAGGCGGCTATAACCAACGCCTGGATATCATCACCGATCCGGACATTCCCAAGGGTACGACCATCTGGATCTTTGATCAGACCGATATGAACGAGGTCAAGAAGCGCTTCACCGGTTGGGCATGCTTCGGCGGCAATGTGCCCGTTTCCTTGCTCAAGGCTGGCACCCCAGCGGCGGTGTCTGATTATGTCAAGAAACTGATTGACAGTGTTGGACAGGACGGCGGTTATATCCTGGCAACCGGGGCGGTACTGGACGATGCCCAGGCGGAGAACCTGCATGCCTTGATCAAAACCGGTAAGGAGTACGGGAAATACTAACCTGAATATTTTCGAGAATGGGGCGAGTATTTGCAGTTCGGGCTGCAAATACTCGCTCGTTTTCGGTAAAATGAGAGCCTTATGACAGAAAAAGCAGCCCCTTCGTCACGTGAGATGGTTGCGCCCTATGCCTGGGTCATCCTGCTCATCGTGTACCTGGCGAGCATCATCGCCCCTTTGAATCAATTCAAAATTCCTCCCATTATGCCGCTGTTATTGGAGGCTTTTCAGCTTAACCTGACCGGTGCGGGGTGGCTGATGTCAATGATTGCGGTTGTGGGATTGGTTTTAGCCCTGCCAGCCGGGATTTTGTTGCAGCGTTTTGGCACCCGGGCTTTGGGGGTGGTGGCGTTGGGGTGTATGGCGCTCGGTTCGACGGTTGGGGCACTGGCAGGCGCTTATCCTGCTCTGCTCGGCAGTCGCCTGGTGGAGGGAGTTGGGATTGGGTTGATGGGTGTCATTGCGCCGGCGACGATTGCCATGTGGTTTCCTCTCTCCAGGCAGGGAATGCCGATGGGAATTTGGGCTACATGGATGCCCGTTGGTAGCGTGCTGGTGTATAACCTGGCGCCTCTGGTGGCTGATCGGCTGGGCTGGCAATCGGTATGGTGGATTGGGGCGGGATCCGCTCTATTGATTATGCTCCTGTATGGGGTGTTTGTGCGCAATCCGGATTGGCAACAACCGCCAAAGCGAGATGAAGCAACGCCGACAGGCTTCGCCAAAGCCCTGAGGAACCGGGATATCTGGTTATTGGGTTTAGCCTTCGCCTGCTTCAACCTGGCGTTGGTATCCATTGGGACGTTTTACCCCACCTTTTTGAGCGAGGTGCGTGATTACTCGCTGGGACAGGCAGCGTTCGTCTCCAGTCTGGGGAGTCTGGTGGTCATCGCCAGCGCGCCGCTGGCAGGAATGCTATCAGACAAGATTGGCTCACGCCGTTTGATGTTCTCGCTTCCCTTTCTGGTAATTGCTGCAATCCTCATCTTACCCTTCCGAGTGACCGGTTGGCAAATACCCACCCTGATGGTGATTCAGGGGCTGATCATTGGCGCAGTCCCAACCGCCACCTTTGCGGCTGCGCCAGAGGTGATGCGCCGACCGGAATGGGCGGGTTTGGGCTTGGCGGTTATCCTGTTGGGACAAAACCTGGGCAACCTGGTGGGACCGGTATTGTTTGGCGGCTTGGTGAGCAACCTGGGATGGGTGACAGCAGGTTATCTGTTGATCCCGATCGCTCTGCTTGGTTTTATCAGCGCCTGGCTGGTGAGAGTGCGGTAAGGGATTGCTGGGGGGCTAATCAGTCCCGCACCAATTTAACGAAACGAGACAGAGTCGCGCTCCACAAGCCTCGGATGGATGGTGAGGGTCATGCGCGCCGACTCGGGGTTTTCGGAGCGAAGCGCCAGCAGATGCACCGCGGCGCGCCCCATCGCCAGGGTGTCCACGTGCATCGTGGTCAGCGCGGGCTGGGTGTTCATGGCGAGGTAGGTGTCATCATAGCCGATGATGGAGATATCTGTTGGAACCCGCTTGCCCAGGGTATTCAACGCACGGACGGCATGGCTGGCGACGTCGTCGTTGATACAGAACAAGGCGGTCAGGTGGGGGTAATCCTGTAAAAAGGCGATGGTCTCGTTGTAGCCTTTAGAGCAATTGATGTTGAAATTGGCGATATAACCGGGAGAGAGCTTGTGATCTTTCATGGCGCGCAGGTAACCATTGCGTCTCTCTTGCAGGCTGGGATAGGCATTCGGCTCGCTGCCGAGCAAACCAATGTGACGGTGACCCTTTCGTATCAGATAATTGACTGCTTGATAGGCGCCCCAAAAATTATCAGAGACGACCTTGTCGTATGAATCGCCCCTGGAATAACCATCCACCAGAACAATGGGGGGAGTGCGTTTCTCTGAAAGTGAAGAGAGCGGCTGATCAAGATAAGTTCCAACCATCAACAAGCCATCTACGCCCTGATGATACATCAATTGAGGTGCTTCCACAGGGCGGTTGTTCTCATCCACCGGCAGAGTCGCAAAGAGCAAATTGATACCGCTTCGCCGGCAGACATCCTCAATTCCCAGGATGACCTTGGAGTAAAAGGGATTGGCTTGCGGTGGGGAGTCGGGGTCGGTCTTGACCACCATTCCCAGGGTTGAAAGGCGATTGAGTGTCCTGGCGGTCGTCTGCGCTTTGAGTGGGTAGGCGAGCTGTTCGGCGACCTCCAGAACGCGCCTGCGTGTCTCCTGGGAGATGCCCGGTTTGTTGTTCAACACCAGCGATACCGTTGAAACCGAAACCCCACTGTGTCGGGCGATGTCGCTGATCGTTGGTTTGCTTTTCATATTTCCTCGACTTTTTAGTAAATATTTTGAACGCCATTATATCAATGAGTCGGGTTAAATTTTTCTCTTTATCTGGCGTTATGCCTGTTCTGACGTATAATGTCACCTGCCCAGGGTGATATGACGTTTTACTGTGGCAATCACTGCTCAAAATTATCAGGATTTTTTCTCGTCAAAACCCTCTTTATCAGAAGGCATCCGATAGAGAGGTCTGACCTTGTGATCTTGTTATGGTATAGAAGGGAGAGGACAGGAGCATGACTGCTCAAGTACACCCATCTGATTTGGCGCAACCGCCGGACCTGCGCATTCTTCCTTTGAAGTTATTGGTGGAGCATGAATTTAACGATGTCCAGCGGACGGCGCCGTTGGCGCAGCGACTGGAGGCGGAAGGCGTCCTGAAGAACCCGCCGATTGTCGCTCCGATAGGGGATGGCGACCCGCGCTTCGTCGTCCTGGATGGTGCGAATCGGACGACCGCCTTGAACAGCCTGGGATATCCCCATATTTTGGCGCAGGTGGTGAAGTACGAAGAGCCGATCGTGACCCTGACCACCTGGCATCACCTGATCACTGAAATTGGGCAGGATGAATTCATTCAGGCTTTGAGCGCGGTTGAAGGGATAGACCTGTTCCCGATAGATTACCTGCATGCCCGGGCAGCCCTCGCCCGGCGTGAGTGCTTGATGTATATCATGGTTAAAGATGGACAAGTGTATGTTGCGCGTCCAAAACTACCGGGGTTATTTGTGCAAGAACAAAACCGACTCTTGAATGCCCTGGTAGACACATATAAAGAGCGGGGAAAATTACATCGGGCGATGACGGAGAGCATCGAAGAAGCGCAAAAGCTATATCCTGACCTGACCGCCTTGGTGGTATTTCCAAAATATGATCCATATGAGGTTCTGGCACTTGCCCGCGATGGGGAGTTGTTGCCCACGGGTTTGACGCGTCATCTGATACAGGGTCGGGTGTTGCGGGTGAATTATCCTTTGAGCGAGTTGAAATCGAATGAACCTCTGGAAGTGAAAAACGCCCGACTGCAGGACTGGTTGCGGCGCAAGATGGCTTCCAAAGAGGTGCGTTTCTACGGAGAAATGACATTCTTATTTGATGAATGATTGCTGATTCTCGAAGAGGTGAATGATGGTGAAAAAACAACTCAATATTGAGTATCAACGCGTGCATAACTTCAATGCCGGACCGGCGACCTTGCCGTTAGAGGTGCTGGAGCAGGTCCAGGCGGAGTTGCTCGACTACCATGGGACGGGTATGTCGCTGATAGAAATGAGCCACCGGTCAGCAGAGTTTGAAGGTTTGATGCAAGAAGCGGAAGTGAGCTTACGCCAGTTGACGGGTTTACCTGATGAATATAAGGTGCTCTTTTTGCAGGGAGGCGCCAGCTTGCAATTTGCGATGGTGCCAATGAACCTGCGCGGGAGCGGGGCGTCGGCAGATTATCTGGTCAATGGGGTGTGGGGACAGACAGCAGCGCGAGAAGCGAGGAAGCTGGGCGCGACGCGGGTGGCAGCAACCACAGAAGACACCAATTTTGATCGCCTGCCCGGTTTCTCATCTGATGACTTGGACCCCAAGGCAGCCTATTTACACTTCACCTCAAACGAGACCATCCATGGCATCGAATGGCAGGTGGAGCCGCAGCCGCCAGGCGGGGTGCCGCTGGTGTGTGATATGTCGTCCGATTTTCTAAGCCGTCCATTCGATGTGAGCAAGTACGGGTTGATTTATGCTGGAGCGCAAAAGAACGCCGGACCGGCGGGGGTGACAATCGTGATTATCCGCCAGGACTTGCTGGAGCGGGTGCCGGGGAATTTGCCGGCGATGCTGGATTATCGCTTGCAGGTTGAGAAGGGTTCAATGTACAACACGCCGCCGACGTTTGCGGTGTATGTGGTCGGCTTGGTGCTGCGATGGTTATTGGATATGGGTGGGTTGGCGGAGATTGAGCGTCGTAATATTGAAAAAGCCTCGCTGATTTACGCTGTAATTGATCAAAGCGGGGGATTTTATCGTCCGCATGCGCAACGCGAATGTCGTTCACGGATGAACATCACCTTCCGCATGGAGACAGAGGAGTTGGAAAACCTTTTTGTCAAACAAGCCAGAGAGAGAGGCTTGGTGGGATTGAAAGGACATCGTTCGGTTGGAGGGTTGCGGGCGTCGTTGTACAATGCCTTAGCGCTTGAGTCGGCGCAGACTCTGGCTGAGTTCATGCACGAATTCCAACGCTCACACGGGTAAGATGAGTTGGGATTGCGAGATATTCGGATCAACCACGTGGATTGACTGACCAATCGTGAGTTGGAGAGACAGGCATGGGTGAATATAAAATCCTGGTCGCAGACGGACTGGCTGAGGCGGGTTTGGCGTTGTTGCAAAGCGTGGGAGAAGTGGTGAATCATCCGAAGATCACCGCTGACGAACTGATCGAGACGATAGCTGATTATCATGCACTGGTGGTGCGCTCTCGGAGCAAGGTGACGGAGCAGGTGATTGAGGCGGGTCGCCAACTCAGGGTGATTGGACGCGCTGGGGTGGGGGTGGACAATATTGATGTGCAGGCAGCCATAGCTCATGGCATCACCGTGGTCAACAGTCCTCTGGCAGCCACTAACGCCGTCGCCGAGCATACCCTGGCGCTGATGCTGGCGCTGACGCGGCAGATTCCTCAGGCGGACGCCTCGATGAAGAGGCAAAAATGGGAGAAAAGCACCTTCATGGGCAGCGAACTGAACGGCAAGACCCTGGGGTTGTTGGGGTTAGGCAGGATTGGCACACGAGTGGCAAGCCTGGCGCAGGCGTTTGGGATGGTGGTGATGGCGTATGACCCACTGATCACCGAAGATGAGATCCGTCAGCGGGGAGTGGCGCCGGCTTCATTCCAGCAGATTTTAGCCAAAGCTGATTATATATCCCTTCACCTGCCCTTGAGTGAGACAACGCGAGGCATGCTTGGCGCTGATCAATTCAGGGTCATGAAGAAGGGCGCGCGGTTGATTTGCACAGCCAGAGGGGGCGTGGTTGACGAGGCGGCTCTACGGGCTGCCCTGGATGACGGGACCCTGGCGGGCGCGGCGTTGGATGTGTTTTCTTCTGAGCCGCCACCGCCGGGTAGCATTGCAGAACATCCCAAAGTGGTAGCGACCCCGCACGTCGGCGCTCAGACCCAGGAGGCGCAGATGCGGGCAGGGATAGAGATTGCAGAAGAGATTGTGGCAGTGCTTAAGGGAAAAGAACCGCGCTGGCGGGTGGGGTGAGGTTATCCTTAAATCCACGGTCAAGAGTAGCCCGGGAGGCGGCGGTTCAACCATAAAGCCATAAAGAGCAAGCCAAAGGCGAGGCAGGTCAAGAGCAACGCCAGGGAGTTCGCCCTGGGCAGGTTGTTTGCCTGAACTGCATCGTAAATCGCCATGGCGAGGGTTTGAGTCCTGCCGGGGATATTCCCTGCGACCATTAAAGTAGCGCCAAATTCGCCCAGAGCGCGCAAAAAACCGAGGAGCCCTCCAGCCAGGACGCCTCTCCAGGCGATAGGCAACATCACCCGCCAGAAGAGGTGCCATTCGGTGCAGCCATCGACGCGGGCAGCATCTTCGATTTCTTTGCTGATTTCGGCGAAACTGACTCGCACGGTTTGCAGGACCAGCGGTAATGCCGTGATTGAAGCTGCCACAACCGCCCCCGGCAGGGCAAATACAAAGCGCACTCCCAACGCTTGCTCAAAAAAGGGTCCCAAGCCACGCTGACCGAGTAAGAGCAAGAGGTAATATCCGAGCACGGTGGGGGGCAAGACCAACGATAGCAGGGTGATCCCTTCCAAGATGGCTTTGCCGCGAAAATCCTTGCGCACCAGCAACCACGCCAATCCAACGCCCAAAAAGAGGGCGATCAAACCAGCCAGGGATGATACCCATAAGGAGATAGCCAGGGGAGACCAGTCGGTGTTCACAGTGAAAATCCAGTCAGGGGGTATCAGGAGATGGATTGATTGGGGTTTCTCCGGGGAGGATGAATCCATAACGGCGCATGATCGGGCGCCCCTTTTCCCCATTGATGTAGGCGGCGAATTGGGCTGCCAGCTCTGGATGGGCGCTGCTGCTGGTCACTGCCAGGGCTTGATCCAGGGGTTCGTGGAGCGAATCGTCAATCAGAGTCCAGCTGATTTCCGGCACGTTTGCCACCGAAAGAGCGATGATCCCTGCCTGGGCATCCCCGCTTTGAATGTATTGCAACGCCTGGCGGACGTTTTCAGCGTAGACGATTTTATTCTGAACATCCTCCCATACACCGCTGGTTTGCAACGCCTGCTTTGCAGCCAATCCATAAGGGGCGTGTTCCGGGTTTGCCATGGCAATATGGCTGATCTCCGTTTTACGGAGATCGTCCAACGCAATCACGCTGACGCCCGAAGCCCGGTTGACTGCCAGCACGATTCTCCCCTGGGCGTACAATGCCACGCTATCGGTAAGCACCAGATTCTGCTCCGCAAGCCGATCTACGTAAGCGATATTGGCTGATGCGATCAGATCGTACGGGGCACCGTTTTCTATCTGTTGCACCAGTTGTCCTGTGGAACCGAAAACCAGCCTGACTTTATAGTGGGTGTCTTGCTCGAACAGAGTCGCTATCTCACTGAAAGCAAACTGTAAATCTGCGGCGGCTGCCACGATAATCTCATCTGCTGGCTGAGTAGCTGGTTCCATTGTGAAGAGCGAGGCGGGCAAGGGTTGCACGCCTGCACAGGCGGTTAGCAAGATGAAAAGGACACAAACGGCACTTGAAAGCCGAACTTTCATGGTCAGGCTTCTTCCAGGACGGCGGCACACTCGCTGAGCCAGTCCAAAGCAGAGTTGAGTTGTTGTATTCTCAGCTCCAGACCCAGGCGGTTGAACCTCTGCTCGGAGGAGAGGCTTTCCAATTTCTGCTTGAGGCGCTCAAGCCCCGCCCGAATTTCTTCCTCCTGAATCTGAATTAACCGGGCTACCCTTTCAGGGTTGTCCCGATAAACGAAATACAGGCGGCTGAGAAACTCGACCCGGATGGCGCGCACGCTGCAGCCGGTCGGCGTTTCAAGCCATTTTGTGAAGCGGGCGTTGCCTTGTTCAGTAAGGTGATAAATATGGCGGTCGGGCAGACGGGGTTGTTCCTGTACGTCGGCAATGATATCCCCCTGCGCCTCCAACCGCTTGAGAATATTGTAAAGTTGGCTCTGGCTGATGCGCCACACCTGCCCCAACTCTGCCAACAAACGATGGTGCAGGTCGTAACCGTGGGATGGCTGGCGGGCGAGGAAACCCAGCAGGACAAATTCGGGGGAGATGGCGCTGACCGAGGAGGTTCGTCTGGACATAGATATACTCACTCAGTGAGTATATCTTAAGAAGGGGAATTCGACAAGCGATTTGATAGCTGCGCTTGTCCTCACTGTTGGGGGATGTTGTAATAGTTGTACACTGCCCTGGAAAGGTCGGCGATTAATTTGGATGCTGGTTCCCAAACCAGTTGAACAGGATGATGCAAGAACACCACCAGGATATAGTTGCCTCCTGGGGTGTAAACAATTCCTGCATCCCCGATGGTATTGATGATGCCATTGGTGGACACCCACCCATGTTTATGGGCAATCTGGATGCCCTCAGGGATGCCGGCGGTGAGCAGAGAGGGCAGCTTGTTATTCACCAGTAAGGTGATCATGGTCTGGCATTCTGCCTGGGTAAATTGTCCTGGAAATGTTGCAGATAACGCCCCGCCTCCATTCTGAGCGCACAGGTAAATATCCTCCAGGAGCATGCCGATGTCTGTTGGCGTGGTCTGGCTATATGGGTCAGGATCGGTGTTGATATCCGGACGTTGATTGGCTGGTGTCTCAATCCGCTGCAATAAGGGTGAACCCAGGGAGAAGTACCCAGCCAGGAAGGTGTTCTCCAAACCAAGCGCCTGCATGTCCTTGGTCACTTCCAGCGGCGCTCGGTCGGGGTCTATGACCCGATCCATCAGCCAATCGGCAGTTTCATTCCCAGACTTGGTGATCATCTCGCTCATCAGCCGTTGCGTTTCAGGGTCAATATTGTCCCCCAGCCGTTTGAAGACGGAGACCATGATCGGAATCTTGATGATGCTGGATGCAGTATATGCAATGTCCGGTTCTACCGCTATTTTCTCTCCCTGATTCAGGGCGAAGTGCGTTTCTTGAGCCGTCTGAAGATCTAACAGATAGACATCTGCGATTCCATCGAACTCAGCCAGATTAATGGTCTGTTCGAGCAATATCTGCAGGTTCTGGAAGGCTGGTCGTGGCGGGGTGGTGCGCTTCAAGGGCAAGATCACCTGGCGCCGATTGATCGTGTGCAGGGCGTTGTCAATCAGCAAAACAGAGCCATCAATATCCAGAACGGTGCCTTGCGAGCCGGGACGAAAATTAACCGTGCCGACAACAGGGCTGGCGGCAACCGGGGGCTGATCGTATCGCCTGGCAATTTCATCCGCGAGGTATGCGCGCAGGCGCTGCTCAGAGAAAGTTGCCCGGAGGGGGACTTCTCCGCCGGGGGTTGTGCGTCCCCAGAGGAAGTCCCAAAACTCATACCAGAAGGGTTTTTGCGTGCGTTGTAGCTCAGCCGCAGCCAGCATCCCTTCCAAATCCAGTTGAAAGTCCACCACGGTGGGATCCAGGTGGATGACAGCTTGATTATAAAGAAGTTCGATCGGGGTTGAATAAGCTTCCAGGATGCGCTGCGCCGCCTCCTGGCGATTCAAATTGCCAACCTGTACTCCGGCAATGACCATCCCCTCGGGCAGGTTGGCTCGAATGCGACTAAAACGCACCAGTTGTAAAACCGTCAGTATCAGCGCTGCCAGCAGCAGGAAGGCTGATATCCAACGTAGGGGAGAAAACAAACCTCGCGTTCTCACGGGGAGAAATCATACCATAAATCACCGTGAGACAACAAGCTTGACCAGTTTCCCCTCCGCATCAAGCGTCAGGCGAGCGTAATGACGATGGACATGGGTGCTGTTGGGCACCTGTTTGCTCAGGGTGACCACCTTTCGAGCTAACTGATTGGATGCCTGTGGGTTGGGTTTTCCATGGGAAGCGGATGAGGCAGACGAGGTGGGGTGATAGGCGGATTTGGGCTGGATAAACTCGCAACCGATATGTTCGTTGCTCAAGGTCAGCCGAGCTCCCTCCATACC
>FWPV01007656.1_pt1 | contig 19446 bp, 18 predicted proteins | sample 2228371 | NCBI WGS metagenome assembly FWPV01 (sample SAMEA103939776, study PRJEB20133) | metagenome
AGAAAGTTGAGTTTTCTATCGAAAAAGGTCCCAAAGGTCTCCAGGCCGCGCAAGTTGTCCCGCTGCAATAACCAAATATCTATAACCAATCGTCATACAGAGCCGCGCAAAGCGGCTCTGTTGTTTCTCAGACTATCTTCCAGCGCCAAAAACATAACCAACCACTTTGGCTAATTCCAGCAAAGTTACTTCCCAACCCTGCCGGCTGAACATCCACGTGCTTGCTTTGTACCAGTGCCCCTTTACGGCGTGGATTTCCACATTTATCGGACTTGTACGAAAAGTGTCCTGAAAGATCAAACGAGTGCGAAAGGTATGGTAGGGATCTGTAACAACCACGCAGGATTTGTGTCCCCAGTATTCCATATACTCCCGCACACTTCTGGCTTCTTCCACTGTCGAACGCGAAACTTCGGGAATGATACGAATATTGTCCAGCGGAACTCCCATCGCCGAGAGGTTATTGCGCACCAGCAAACTATACCGCGTACCGATTTCGTTGATCGTATCCCCCGTCTCGGTAATTAAGATTATTCTGGAGGTTCGGGCTTTATACAGATTAACAGCCTCCTGCCAGCGCTGGCGGTCACCGCCGCTCAACAGGACAATCATATCGGCATCCTTCTCTGTATCCGAGGTGATCAGCAACGCCCCCACCCCGAACAGCAAACCATATACTACGATTGGAAGCAGTACAAGAAGAGTTAACACCCCCATCCCCCTCAAAAAGCAGCCACCACACCCGCGGCTGTTCGTTGGGGTTTGAGTAGTTTGATTCATATTATCCTCTCTGGTTTCTCTCTAAAGCCGCAATCATGCGATGGATACCTTCTTCCAGCAGACTGCGCGGACATCCAAAATTAAGACGGACATGCCCCTCGCCGCCGTTCCCGAATGCACGACCATCGTTCAATCCTACCTTGGCTTCTTTGAGGAAAAAACTAAACGGATCGTTACCAACCTCTGTCTGGCGAAAATCCAGCCAGGCCAGATAGGTGCCCTCCGGCAGAGGCATCTTAACTTCTGGCAGGTATTCCCGTACGGTCTGATACAGCCAATCACGGTTCGTTTTAAGATAAGCCAGAAGTTGCTCTAACCACGCTTCACCCTGCTGATAAGCGGCTCGAGCCGCCGCCATCCCCATCAGATTCACTCCTCCCACCAGCCCGCGCCGCGCCTGATTGATTTTCTGTCTCAGGTGCGTGTCCGGTACAACCGCAAAGGAAAATTCTAAGCCGGGTATGTTGAAGGTCTTGCTGGGTGCCATCAGTGTGACGGTTTTGCTGGCAATTTCGGCGTCCAGCGATGCTATCGGCACATGACGATGCCCTTCATAGACCAGATCACAATGTATTTCATCAGAACAAATCAGTACATCCCGCCGCAAGCACTGCTCGGCCATCTGCTCCAGTTCCTTGCGGCTAAAAACCCGTCCAACCGGGTTATGCGGATTGCATAGCAGAAACATAGCGGCATTTTGATCAAGGGAAGCCGTAAAAGAGTCAAAATCGACCTCATAATAGTTTGCATCACCTACGGCTAGTTTAGAAGTCAACAAAGGCACACCGGCGTTTTTTCCGACATTCAAAAACGGCGGATAAACAGGGGTCTGGATCACCACCCCCCTCTGATCGGTACATAGCGCCTGTGCAACCAGATTGAATCCTACCACCACCCCCGGCAGAAAGATCAAATCCTCCGCTTTCACCTTCCAGGCATAGCGCCGTTCAAGCCAGTCCAGAATGGCTTCCTTCAAGCCCTCTAATTCAGCAGGGTATCCAAAGACTCCGTGAGAGACACGCTGATGCAATGCCTCAATGATGGCCGGCGGTGACGCAAAATCCATATCCGCCACCCACATTGGCAACACATCCTCTCCAAACGCATGCCACTTAATGCTTTCCGAAGCCCGCCGGTCAATCGTCTGGTCAAAATCAAAGGTCTGCATTGCGAAAACCTCTTTGAGGGAAAGTATCTTTCTGCAAAACGTTGAGGATTATAACGCTCAATCCCGCTCCTGTCGAATAAGGGTAAAACGGCGTTGTCCCTGTACTGCTGATGTTCCGACTTCGGTTTCTACGATCAGCCCGCCTATCGAAATTTATTCACCTTCCTAAAATCTGATATACTCGCAAACAAAGCGCCTATGTTCACCAAAGACTTAACCCGATTCCCTTACCTGATCCTGTCTTCACCCGGCTGGCAGGATTATGAACTGCTGGACAGTGGCGGTGGCTGGAAACTGGAACGTTACGGGCAGTACCTGCTGGTTCGTCCCGAAGCCGAAGCAGTTTGGACGCCCGCACTGCCGGAAAGCCGATGGCGAAATGCCCATGCCCGTTTTATACCCGCACCCGAAGAAAACGGCGGCCACTGGCAGCACAATCAACCCATCCCTGAACGATGGGTCATGCGGTACAAACAACTCTCATTTTATGTTCAGACTTCCGCTTCCCGGCATGTTGGCATTTTTCCCGAGCAGGCCTGCCAGTGGGATTGGATCGCTGAGCAGGTTTCAGCCGCTGGGAAACCGCTTAAGGTATTAAATCTATTCGGTTATACCGGTCTGGCAAGTCTGGCTGCGGCGCAAGCAGGGGCACAGGTGACCCATGTAGATGCCTCGCGCAAAGTGATCCATTGGGCGCGCGAGAATCAAACCCTTTCCGGCTTAGATTCAGCTCCCATCCGCTGGATTTTGGACGATGCGGTCAAGTTTGTCCAGCGGGAGGTTCGCCGCGGCGTTAAGTACGACGGCCTGATTCTTGACCCGCCAAAATTTGGACGCGGCCCCAAAGGGGAAGTGTGGGAATTCTTCCGCCTGTTACCTCATTTACTCGACGCGTGTAAAAAAGTGCTGGCTCCCCAGCCAGCCTTTGTCATCCTGACTGCTTATGCTGTCAAAGCATCTGCGCTGACTCTGCAATATGCCCTGCAAGAGATCATCCGGAATCCGGAAGGGCAATGGAGTTGCGGCGAGGTTGCACTGGAAGAAAAAAGTGCCGGAAGGCTGCTCTCCATGGCTATCTTCGCCCGATGGTCGCGGTTTGCACATTCTGTACCCTCAAATTGAGAAGGTGAAAACAGGTTATGATTGACTCACAAAATCTTTCAATTATCGGCCCCGGGGTGATGGCGGAAGCCATCATCGCCGGATTAATCCGCAATCAAGTGTTACCAGCCGGGAGAATCATCGCTGCCGGCCCACGTCCAGAGCGGGGGGTGGAACTGGTGGAGCGTTACGGCATTCGGTTTACCACCGACAATGCCGAAGCAGTCAGCGCCACGGACATTGTCATTCTGGCGGTCAAACCCCAAAAATTGCGGGCCGTGCTGGCCGGTTTGCGCGGTAAAATTGCCCCCCATGCCGTCGTGCTTTCCATCATCGCCGGCGCGTCTATTCAAACCATCAGCAGTGGACTGGAACATGCAGGCATCATCCGGGCCATGCCAAACACACCGGCACAAATCGGCCAGGGAATTACCGTTTGGACTGCCTCGCCATCGGTGACCGAACCCCAATTAGAAGTCGCCCGCCTGATTTTATCGGCCCTTGGGCAGGAAATTTTTGTAGAAGAAGAAAATTATCTGGATATGGCAACCGCCCTTTCCGGAACCGGCCCGGCGTATGTCTTTCTGTTTATGGAAGCGCTGATTGATGCCGGTGTTCATTTGGGTTTTCCCCGCCGGATTGCCGAGCAATTGGTCACTCAAACCATTCGCGGTTCGGTCGAGTATTATGCCCTCAAGAAAGATCATCCAGCCCATTTACGCAATCAGGTAACCTCACCGGGAGGCACATCCGCGGCTGCACTGTACTATCTGGAGAAAGCCGGCTTTCGCACGGCATTAAGCCGGGCGATCTGGGCCGCTTATGAACGCTCGCAAGAATTAGGTAGAGGCAAAAACAGCCAGCCGCCGGAAAAGAGCTCCGATTAGCCCAACCCGCAACCTTAAGCAGCCTTTTTCGTAAATCATCGTGGAGGTAGAGAGATGAATAAATTACGCAACAGTTGGGAACTGGTCAAAGCCAGTTTTCGGGTGCTTTCAGCGGATAAGGAACTGGTCATCTTCCCCATTGTATCGGCCATCGGCACGTTGATCGTCACCCTGACTTTTGCGCTGCCCATGTTCCTTAGCGGACTGATGGACAGCCTTTTTTCGGAAAGAATCCAGATTGCCGGCTTTATCGTCATCTTCCTCTTTTACATCGTCCAATACACAGTCATCTTCTTTGCCAACACAGCCCTCGTCGGAGCAGCAGTTATTCGTTTGAGAGGTGGCAATCCCACCGTGGGTCAGGGCTTTCAAATTGCATTCAGCCGCCTTTTGAACATCATCGGCTATGCAATTATTGCTGCAACCGTGGGAATGCTGCTCCGTGCTGTTTCCGAACGAAGCCGGGGTTTGGGCAGATTTGCAATCTCCCTGATCGGCTTTGCATGGAACATAGCCACTTTTCTGGTCGTACCGGTGCTGGCCGTTGAAGGGGTAGGCCCGATTGAGGCGATCAAGCGTAGTGTCTATTTGCTGCGCAAAACTTGGGGTGAGCAGATTGCCGGAAATGTGGGAATTGGTACAGTTTTCGGCCTGATTTCTTTTGGGGTTGTCATTCTCGGGATGATTTTCGCTGCTGCCGCCTTCATTGCACTGGAATCACCGGCCCTCGCCATCACCGTCATTGTGTTGATGGTAATCGCCCTGAGCCTGCTTGGCTTGATTAACTCCACCCTGAGCGGAATTTACGCTGCCGCTGTCTATCAATACGCTGAAACCGGTCACACCGGCGGTTTCTTTGATGACAGCATGGTTCAACGAACCTTTATTCCCCAGCGCAATTCCTTCTAAGCCGGTCAACTCAAACATAAAAACCTAAAAGGCTTCCCCTAGATGCCGGAGGAAGCCTTTTGTTTATATTCCCAGGCCGCGCTGATAAATTAAGATCATTCCAAGGATAAAAGTTAAGATCAAGACAGCCGCATCTAACTCCAAAAACGACAAAGCTCTGCGGCGAATGATGGACTGATTGCCAATCAGCGCCATCGTATTCATAATTAACCCTAAAAAACCCACCAGCACAAACTCCGGGGAAATACTGCCAATAAACCGCCCTCTGGTGAATAGAAAATCCACCAGTCCCAGCGCAAACATATTGAACATATTGCTGCCAAATAAATTGCCGATCGCCAGATCGTAGACCTTCATGCGCACGGCTGCAATTGTGGCAACCAGTTCAGGCATCGTTGACACGAAGGCCAGCAAAGCCACCCCCACAAACCCTTCTCCCAATCCGGTCAGGTCAGCAATGTCATTGGCTACGCGAACAAGCCATGGCATGACCAGCACCAGAACCAGGGCCGCCCCGCTAAACCACAACAGCGCATTTTTCAAGGTGGGTAAACCTTCGTCGCTTTCCTGCCGCTCCTCATCACTGATGGTCGTGGAAGTACGCAGTAACCTCACCAGCACAAGATACGCCGCAATCAATAACAGACTATCTACTCCCACCCAGCCTATTTTGATATCCAGATTGACGTACACAAAAAAGGTTGCCAGTAAGATCATCAGGATTGCACCGCCGCCGGTCAAACCATGCCGGCGTACCACAACCCGCAAAGCCCGTTCTCTCCATCCAATAATGCTGATAAACGCCAGCAGCAGCATATTGTACATATTGGCGCCAAAGATATTCCCACCCGAAAGATCGGGAATACCCAGACGGATTGAATTAATCGCCGTTAGAAATTCAGGCAGAGAGGTAGCCGAAGCCATCAAAATCACACCAATAAATGCCCTGCCCAAACCGGTGCGAATGGCAATAATGTCACCATATTCAGCCAGTTTTACCGCTGCAATTACCACCAGCCCCGCGCTGACGATAAATTCAATCCAGATCATTGGGTCTTTTTCCCTTCTTCCAATTGTTTGTGCAATCCCTTGGCATTGCCCAACGGCCAGGACATAAACACCCCCGTATGAGGTTTCTCCAAATCTCCAATGATCTGTTCGGTCTTTTGCAGACAGCGCTCCACCAGCGTATCATCCTCTACCGCAGTGAATAGGGTAATATTCCCCTCCTCGAGGATGCTCGAAGCCGGCTCTACCAGAAACGTCAAGTGCAGTTTGGAGCGTTTGATTTGCCGGCGGTAAAAACCAGTGCTTTCAATGATTGTGACACCGTGAATTCCAATTTCTGACCAGCCTTCCAGCAATTCATCCAGGCGGCTGGGCTCATCCAGCACAAATAGAATCATGAACATGGGGCACACTCCAATTAAGAAAGCATGGGTGGGATTTCTGGATTATACCCTGATAGAGTGTGTTATTTTAGGAATAGTATTCTTTTTTGTTTTCCCATACAAAAGGGGTTAATCACCTGAAGCATTTTTCCTCTATAATAAGTATGGGTGCTTAATTCACTTGGATAAGACGGGAGGGGTATGATGGAAAGCACAGTTCGTCAGATTCTTCAAAATAAAGGCACACAAGTCTGGTCTGTTTCACCCGACTCAACCGTCATGGAAGCATTGGAATTGATGGCAGAAAAAGATATTGGGGCAGTTCCGGTCGTCAAAGACGGTAAACTGGTCGGCATTTTCTCGGAACGGGATTACGCCCGGCAGGCCGTTCGTCAACGAGAAACGCTCAACCTGCTGCCGGTTTCCACATTTATGACCAGCGATGTGATTACGGTTACTCCCACCCAAACTGTGAAAGACTGCATGATTTTGATGACCGCTCGCCGCATCAGGCATTTACCGGTCATCGAAAATGACAATCTGGTTGGGATTATCACCATTGGAGATGTGGTGAAAACGATCATTTCCGATCAGGCTTTACTGCTGGAAGAGCTGGAAAAATACATCAGTGGAAGATACACCCGCTAATTGATCTCTCATGCTTGCCAGAATTTACTCCTGCTCTATCATCGGTTTAGAAACCGCCATCGTCGAAGTTGAAGTGGATACGGGTCAGGGTTTACCGGCAATGATCATTGTCGGATTGCCGGATACCGCCGTTCAGGAATCTCGCGAACGGGTACAGATGGCAATCAGGAATGCCGGCATGATGTACCCTCGCAAACGGATTACGGTCAATCTTGCCCCCGCATCCGTTAGAAAAGAAGGCCCGGCTTATGATTTACCGATTGCCTTAGCCGTGCTGGTTGCCACCGAGCAAATTCCCCAAGGGGCTTTCTCAAACGCACTGGTGGTTGGCGAACTCTCACTGGATGGAAGTGTCCGTCACGTGCGCGGCATTCTTCCGATGGCTGCCGCAGCCCGTCAGCTGGGTTTTACGCGCATGTTTGTCCCCGAGGCAGATGCTGCCGAAGCCGCTTTGATACCCAATCTGGAAATCATCCCTGTCCGCACCATCCACGATCTGATCGGCCACGTTAAGGGAGAAAATCCTATACCGGCTTATCCGACGGTTGAAATCAGCGAAATTCAGATCGAGGTGCAAACCGATTTTCAAGAAATTAAAGGGCAGGAACATGCCAAACGGGCTTTAGAAATTGCCGCAGCCGGTGGTCACAATGTGCTGATGTCCGGCCCGCCGGGCACCGGCAAAACCCTGCTCGCCCGCGCCCTGCCGGCAATTTTGCCGCGCATGACCATTGAGGAAGCCTTAGATGTGACCCGTATCTATTCCATTGCCGATAAACTGCCCCGCGATGTCCCGCTTGTCCGCAGCCGCCCCTTCCGGGCGCCGCACCATACCATTTCCCATGCCGGTTTGGTCGGGGGCGGCAATACACCGCACCCGGGTGAAATATCGCTGGCACATCGCGGCGTGCTGTTCTTAGATGAATTACCTGAATTCGGTATGCGGGTTTTGGAAGTTTTGCGCCAGCCGTTAGAAGATAAAATTGTGACCATCAGCCGCGCACAAGGCTCGCTCACCTTTCCTGCAAATTTCCAGCTGGTTGCGGCGATGAACCCGTGCCCCTGCGGCAATTACGGGGATCCGGTCAAAGCCTGCACTTGCTCCTCATCTACAATTACCAAATACCAGAAGCGAATCTCAGGCCCTCTTCTGGATCGCATAGATATTTTCATCGAGGTGCCGCGCGTGGATTACGAAAAATTGAGTGACAAGCGTCAGGGTGAACCGTCCGAAGTTGTACGCCAACGGGTCGAGGCTGCCCGCCAAATTCAGCGTGAACGGTTCAAAGAGGATGGACTTTCCTGTAACGCCGATATGCGGCCAGCCGAAATTCGCCGATACTGCGTGCTGGATGAAACCGGAACCAACCTGATGCGCACCGCCATGCAGCAATTTCAATTATCCGCACGGGCCTATCACCGCATTTTGAAACTGGCACGCACCATAGCCGACCTGGCCGGCAGCCCGAATATTCAACCAGCCCATCTGGCCGAGGCGCTTCAATACCGCTATCGGGGTTCGTTCAATTAACCCCTCTGGCGGTCAATCTCTATCAGTATTTTTATTGCCTCCACCGCCACCTGAATCATCAAATCGGGGGAAGTTTTCTGGTTTATAAGGGTAGCCGTATCACTGCCAATCACCGTCATCACCCCGCCGGCTCGTTTGCGGTAAATGGATGACAGTACAAAAATCGCCGAGGCCTCCATTTCGGAACAAATCGCACCCCCAGCCACCCACGCATTCCAGCGCGCTTTCAGCTCCGCCGCAATCGGCATACGCTCCGGCTCCACCTCCCCATAAAACGAATCCTTGGTGTGTGAAACACCAACAAAATAGCGGGCTCCCAACTTGGCAGCGGCCTGTATCAGTGCATTAACCACCGTAATATCGGCGATTGCCGGGAACTCAATCGGCAGGTACTGCCGGGTGGTGCCCTCATCGCGGATTGCACCGGTTACAATCGCCAGATCCCCCAACTGCATGCCCGGTTGCATCGCCCCAGAAGTGCCAACCCGGATGAACGTATCCGCACCAACCGCAATCAATTCTTCAACCGCAATAGCCGTGGAGGGGCAGCCCATCCCGGTCGAAACCACCGAAACCAGTTCGCCGTTCAATTTCCCCGTATAGACGGTATGCTCCCGATTGGCAGAAACAAAGCGGGGTTCATCCAGAAAACGGGCAATTTTTTCAACCCTACCCGGATCACCGGGCAGCAGAACATAGCGTCCTACATCCCCGCGTTTGACTTTGACGTGATACTGAAGACCATCATGATCCTGCATCAGCAACCTCGCTATTTTGAGATGGATTTTTATTGTATCATCAAACTTAAACCTGCGGTATTGAGCCCGTTCAGCCATTCCGACCTGAGCCAATGTATAATTTAATCTGCCATGGGTGTCTTTCTTTTCCATCAGGCAAGAAAGGGGAGTGCTTAAATGAGCAACGGATCCAATCGCAAGGGGGAAATATTTTTCATCCTGTTAATTGGAATTGCGTTTTTGCTGATTCTCTATTTCGGCTCTGACCTCAGTGGATTGATTAAACCAGCTCAAACGGGGAGATGGGATCCCTTTACCCCCATCTTGAATGGTTTATCAGGACTTGGTCAGGCAATCACCAATTCATTCTCGCGAATGCTACCATAAACCGACATTTACCCGCGCATTGAATATATGAAATTCCTTTCCGCCATACTGTTATAATTGCCAGAGGCTTTCCATGCCTCAACACAAGGAGATCATATGCAACGCATACCTCTCTCTCCCGAAAGTCTACACATTCGCGTTTACGATTTGTGGGAAAATGACTGGCTGCTCCTGACTGCCGGAGATTTTCGAGCCGGAAAATTCAATGCCATGACGGTTTCGTGGGGCAGTATTGGCTCAATATGGGGAAAACCCTATGCACAGGTCTTCGTTCGGCCTACCCGTTATACCTATGAGTTTTGTAATCAGTATGATACGTTCACGTTGTGCGCCTTTCCAGCCCAATACCGTAAAGCCCTTTCATTGATTGGTTCACGTTCCGGCAAGGATGCCGATAAAATTGCCCAGGCAGGCCTGACTCCCGAACCTGCCCGGCTGGTTGCCGCTCCCGTATTTGCAGAAGCCTCGCTCGCAATTGAATGCCGCAAGATTTACTGGGCAGACTTAAACCCGGCCAATTTTCTGGATGAAAGCATCCACACCCATTACCCCAACAGAGATTATCATCGTACTTTTTACGGTGAAATTCTATTTATCAGCGCTACCGAAAGTTACCAATCAAGAGATTCAAAATAGGGGAATACCATTTGTTCTATGAATGAATTATCAATATTTCCGATCGGTACTTCGATCAATCAAAGCGGCCATCTGGCTATTGCGGGATATGATCTGGTCGAACTTGCCAATCAATACGGCACACCTTTATATATCTATGATGGGGCAACCGTCAAATCTCAAATCGAACGCCTCAATCAACTGCTTAAGGGTTATTATCCCGGTGAAGCACTGCTTGCGTATGCCAGCAAGGCATATCTCTCATTTCAATTTGCCCGAAAACTGGCACGCTGGGGCATTGGACTGGATGTGGTCAGTCTGGGAGAAATCCGCATTGCTCAAAAAGCTGCTTTTCCTCCCTCAGTAGTCCACCTGCACGGGAACAACAAAAGCGAAGCGGAATTACAGGCGGCAATGGACTGGGGAATTCAGGCGATTGTGGTGGACAATCTGGAAGAACTGGAAATATTGGAGCAAATGGCTGCCCAACGCCAGCAACGAGTCCGCATCTGGCTGCGCATCACGCCCGACCTGAGTGTGAATACTCACCCTCACATTCAAACCGCTCACGCCGAAAGTAAATTCGGTTTCCACCTGGAAAATGGAGAGGCAGACGATGCTTTGCAGCATGTGTTATCCAGTCCGTGGTTTGAAGTGAGTGGTTTGCACACTCATTTGGGTTCACAAATTTTCGAAACTGAGCCATATCGCATGGCCATCGAAATGTTGTGTGAATTTTCTGCCCGCAATAATTACATTCCACCTGAAATCAGCCCCGGCGGTGGCTGGGGAGTCCGCTACACCCCCACCGATCCAGACGATGATGCCGAGCAATGGGTGAGAACCGTATCCGGTGCCATCCAAGAAGCCGCCATCCGTTATGACTGGCCCTACCCCCGCCTGGTATTGGAACCGGGGCGCTGGCTGGTCGCTCGCGCCGGTGTAGCCGTTTATCGGGCAGGTAGTCAAAAGACCACCCCAACGGGCAGCCGCCTTGTCGCCATAGACGGCGGGCTGGCAGATAACCCGCGGGTGGCCCTTTATCAGGCCCGCTACATTGCCAGAGTGGTCGAACGTCCCCTCGAAGCGCCCACCCAGACGGTTCGGATTGTTGGAAAATTCTGCGAGTCGGGCGATATCCTCATCCCGCAGGTCAATTTGCCTCCGCTAAAACGCGGTGAGCATCTCGTTGTTCCTGTTGCCGGGGCTTATCAATTGAGCATGGCTTCAAATTACAATTACGCTGCACGTCCAACGGTTTTGTGGCTGGAAGACGGCGAAATTGAGGTATTGCAGCAACGTGAACAACCTGATCAATCCGGCTGGCTGGTGTCCGAATAATCCCGCCAATAATGGTGGTCAAGGAAGCGGCGTTAGCAAAACAGGCTGCGGCCAGTCAATTTCTAACGGGCGGGTATAACCGTGCTTTTCGGCTGCCAGCAGGCGGGCGCGGGAAACCTGACCGCAGCCCGGCTCATCTTGAATAGTTACCTGGGTGAAGTAAGAGCCGATTGGTTGGAATACCATGCGCCCTTCCTGACAGACCCACGCCTCAACAATATAAGGGGTCTGCTCTGAATCATCCCCCGCTCGCAGACTAAGCCCTGCCCACTCCACCGTGACCATATCCCCCTGCCGGACGGCTTTTACCCAGGCCGGTGGTGCATAGTAAGGGGACATCGGCAATTGGACATCAAAGGGATGCACCGGTTCAAGCGCATTCACATCCCCGCGAATTTCCATGTAATCAACCCGTACCCAACAGGGATTATTGCCGCCAATCGCCTGAATTTCGATGTAATTGCCACCCTCGACCCGTCGTAGAATTTCAAGATTACTTCCAGCATATACCCCATACTTGTAGAGGTAAGGTGCACCCGGCCCATAATGGCAAACCGCCTGTGCAATGGTTACTTTTCCCCTCAACTTGGTGTAGGTCGGCAACGGCGTTACCGTAGAAGTCGGGGTAAAACTCGGTGTGGTCGTTGGAGTGGATGAGGGAACTGGTGATTTTGTCGGCGTGATTGTCACCGTTGGAGTTACAGATCGCTCGATGCTTAATGTATGTGAGGGGGCTGCAGGTGTTAAATCCACATCGTTTGTTTGTGCTGCTGCTGGCAGAGAGGATGGGACTGGCCCATTCGTTGACGAAGGCACATTAGCGCAACCGCTTAAGACCACAATCAAAACCCACCCCACTAAACAGGTCAGAGAGCGCCCACAGCCGAGCGCTCTCTGGGTTATATAAGCAGGTTGATTGAACGTATCTAACACTCGCTGTAGCCACAAGCGTAACACTTGCGACAGCCCTCCTCGTTAATGACCGCTGCCTCACCACACTCCGGACACAAATCGCCAAACCGGAGTAGTTTTTGACCGACCGGTTGGGTATCACTTTTTTCGGCGGCACTGCGGTGTCCATTCCCCGGCGAATGCTGTTCTCTACTTTCTTTGTCCTGCTGCGAAACCATTCTCTCAGCGCGAATTTGTAGATATTCATCTAAAATCTGTCCGACCCCATCCGGTAAAGAGCGTACCCGGTTCGGTCCAAACCCCAGTGAGCGGCCGCCGCCGATTCCCAGCAATTGATTGGCAGCCTCCCGCAGCCGCCGCGCCGGTTCAATCGGTGAGGCAAGCCGCAAGATATAAGAAAGCAACCTCCCAATTGCCTCAGAAACAGCAGCAGTATCGGAACCGGCCTTGGCCGTATTGATAAACACTTCAAAGGGCTGGCTGCCGCCATTTTCATTCACGGTGATGAAAGCCTTACCCAGCGGTGTGTCAATGGAATAGGTAAAACCGGTTAGATAGCGCGGTCGCGGTTTTTTGGTCTCATGCCAGATCGTCAACTGTTCTTCAGGCTTTTCGGCAAGCACAGATTGGGCTTTTTCTTCTTCAACATTAGTCTGTTTCTTCTTCGCAGTCGACAACGTTTCCAGCACAACTTTTTCGCGGGAACCGGTTACATAGACTGTAATCCCTTTGCAGCCGAGTTTCCAGGCAAGTTGATAGGCGATAGCCACATCTTCAACCGTTGCCCCTTCCGGAAAATTAATCGTTTTCGAGAGCGAGTTATCTACAAAGGCCTGCATGGCGGCCTGCATCCGGACGTGTTCCTCGGCGGTAATATCACTCGAAACCACAAACACCCGCTTAATCTCATCGGGAACCGCCTCAACCCGCTGACAGGAACCTTCCAGCATAACTTGCTCAATAATCTCCTGTCGTTTCTCGGGTTCTATACCCGCTTTAATCAATGCCTGCTCAAATTGCGGGCTGGCGTAGGTCAATTGTAAGTCCTTGCCGTTATCATTGACATGACGGATGTAGGCCAGCGCGAATGCCGGTTCACAACCGTACCCTTCACAGCCCGCCACGGTGGCAATCGTACCGGTAGGGGCGATGGTGGTTTGAGCCGCGTTGCGGATCCCGTACCTGCGAATTTGATCCACCATCCAATCCCAATCCAGCACAGGTCTTCCCCAGTCCCTTTCGTAAGGGACAAGCGGTTTGGGCGGTGACCAGCGCATTTGCTCGGCATCATAAATTGAGCCTTTGATGGCCGGGAAGGGACCGCGCTCTTTGGCCATTTCTATCGAGGTAACCATTGCGTGATAACGCACAAATTCCATCACCTGAGCGGCAAACTCCTGCCCTTCAAGTGACCCATAGCGCACGCCGCAGTGATACATCAGATCTGCCAGTCCCATTATTCCCAAACCAATCCGCCGGGCGCGATGGGCTGCCTCTTTTAATTGAGGTACCGCCGGTACATATTGATTGGCTTCCACCACATCATCCAGAAAGCGCGTAGCCGTAACCACCGATTGGCGCAGGGTTTCCCAGTCCACTTTACCCTCAGGGGCAAAATGCTGAGCCAGATTGACTGAACCCAGACAGCAGTTTTCATACGGACCCAGCCATTGCTCACCGCACGGATTGGTAGCCTCGAGAGGGTATAAATGAGGCACCGGGTTGCTGCGATTGGCCGCATCCAAAAACAAAACCCCCGGCTCTCCATTATGATGCGCCTGCCGCACAATCTTCTCAAACAATTCTCTGGCACGTACCTTTTTGTAGGTTATTAACGGAACACCGGCTTCCACCAGTTGTTCAAGCGTGCCTTTAACCTGCCGGTAAAGCGGTGAATGAACATCCGGGAAACGCAATTCCCAATCCTCATCATTTTCAACCGCCCGCATGAAATCATCCGTAATCCCCACGGAGATATTGAAATTCGTGATGGCGTTTTCATCGGTCTTGCAGGTGATAAACTCTTCGATGTCCGGGTGATCCACACGCAGAACCGCCATATTGGCGCCCCGCCGTGTGCCACCCTGTGCAATTTCGCCAAAGGCATGGTCATACACCCGCAAGAACCCAACCGGGCCGGTTGCCTGCCCGGCAGAAGACTTGACCACCGAACCCTTGGGGCGCAGCCGTGAAAAAGAAAAGCCATTGCCCCCGCCGGTTTGTTGAATCAGAGCCGCATCGCGTAAGGTCTGGAAGATGCCGGAAGAATCTCGCCCCATGTCATCATTGATCGGCAGCACAAAACAGGCAGCCAGCTGACCGAGGGGAGTCCCTGCGCCGGTAAATGTCGGTGAATTCGGGAAGAACTTTTTGCTGGTCAGCAGAACATAAAACTCCCGCGCCCGGCTCATCACATCACCGCCCCAGTTTTCCTCCACTTTTGCAACGTGATAAGCCACCCGCCAGAACATATCCTCCACGCTTTCAGCCGGTTTGCCATCATCACCCCGGCGCACATAGCGGCGAATCAATACCTGCCGGGCATTTTCCGTTAACTGAACAGCGGGAAGATCCTTAGGACGAGGGGGTGTTGGCAGCAGGCCGTTTTTAGTAATTTGTTGCTGTGCTTGCATGTCATCCTCCTGTAAATTATGAACCTTCTAATAGACGATCAATTTCCTTACGAATGGCGTGCAAATCGTTCAAATTCAAGTACACAATTGCATAGCGAATATAGGCCAGTTGATCTAATTCCTTTAATCCGGCAATAACCATATCCCCCACCACGCGGGAAGAAACTTCCGCCCGTCCCATCTGCTGCAAGGAAGATTCGATTTCGCCTACCAGTCGCTCGATCTCCGCCGCCGAGACAGGACGTTTGGCACAGGCAATCCGGATGCCACGCATCAATTTTTCACGGTCAAATTCTTCGCGCGTGCCATCCCGTTTTACGACCAGTGGAGTGGCAAGAATGGGACGTTCATAGGTGGAAAACCGCTGGCCGCACTTTTCGCACTCCCGGCGGCGGCGAATGCCGCCGCGCTGGTCGTGAGTAGTATCCAGAACCCTCGATTGTTCATGGTGACAATATGGGCAACGCAATGGAATCCTCCATAAAACCATGATTGATGAGAATGGACTCTCGCACCACACCCCCTGATTTTTACGAGCCTTATCTTCTCTAGACCACCTCTTTCGGAAAACACACCCCCATATATGGGGGTAATAAATTGTTATTATAGTATATGTACGGGATTATTTTAGCACATCTGAATGTAGGATGCAATAGGAAATAGACATCTCTAATCTTAAAATTATCTTTATAGAAATTTAGTTCAACAAATAGTGACTCGGCCTTTTCTTTTCGTATGACCTGTTCAAATCCGTCAAAAAACGACCCATATCTGGTAAATTTACCCCGATTCATATAACTACCCCCATAAATAGGGGATTGTGTGGAATTGGACGATTTTTAGAAGTTTTTATGTTAACGATTCATTAAGAAAAAAATCTTCCTTTTTACTCAACAAGACATTTTTCTTACCAAAGCGGAAACCCCCGCTGCATGGATTTCAGCGGGGGTTCCTCAAGACAGGTTGAAACAAACCGTTAAGCCGAACTATTGGTCAGGCAGAAGGGAGGAAAGCTTCCGCCCCAGTGGCGTCTCCTGAAAACAGGCATTCAGAAATACAGGAACTTGATTCAGTCCTGTTTGTTTCAAGGATCAGAACAAACGAAGAGCATTGGCTCTCCGAGCACCTTGGATGAACGGTTCAGCGTTGCGTGTTGCGGTTTCGCAAAAAGGCCGGAATATCCAGATCGTTGGTGTTGATCACATGCGGCTGGAATTCGGTCGGCGAGGTGGTAGGCGCTTGCCGCTCAGCCTTTGGTGCGGGGCTGCTCGCCGGGAAGGAAGCGGTTTCTTCCTTCTTCGGAGCGGGGCGCGGTTCCACTAAAGGGGAACGGACGCTGGGGCGGTCAAAACCGGTGGCAATGACCGTGATGCGAATCTCGTCACCCATATTCGGATCCACCACTGCACCAAAGATCAGGTTGACATCTGGATGAGCGGTTTCCTTAATAATCGCCGCAGCCTGATTGACCTCGAACAAGGTCAGGCTATTTCCGCCGGTCACGTTGAACAAGATGCCACGCGCACCGTCAATGGTGATGTCCAGCAGCTGGCTGGAAATGGCCATTTCCGCCGCAATCCGGGCGCGGTCTTCGCCACTGGCATGCCCAACTGCCATCAAAGCGGCGCCGCCCTCAGACATAATCGCTCGTACGTCCGCAAAGTCAAGGTTGATCAACCCCGGCACGGTGATGAGTTCGGAAATACCCTGAATACCCTGCCGCAGCACATCATCCGCTGTACGGAAGGCTTCCTGCAAGGTTACCCGTTTGTCCACAATTTGCAATAAGCGGTCATTGGGTATGACGATGAGGGTGTCGGCATGTTCTTTGAGTTTGGCGATGCCGGCTTCAGCGGCCTGCTGGCGGCGCATGCCCTCAAAGGTAAAGGGCCGGGTGACCACGCCAATGGTAAGAGCGCCGACCTCTTTGGCAATCTGGGCTACAATGGGTGCCGCGCCGGTGCCGGTTCCTCCGCCGAGCCCCGCAGTCACGAACACCATGTCCGAGCCTTTGAGTACCTCGTACAGCTCTTCGGCGGACTCCTCAGCCGCTTTGCGCCCCACTTCGGGGTTGCCGCCGGCTCCCAAACCGCGGGTGGACTTGTCGCCAATCCGTACACGGGTTGGTGCCTTGGAAAGTAATAGAGCCTGGGCATCCGTGTTGACCGTGATGAATTCGATGCCGCTCAGGCCTTCTTCGATCATGCGGTTGACTGCGTTGCAGCCACCGCCGCCCACACCGATTACTTTGATGCGGGCAAAAGATTCTGCTTGATTACTGTAAAGATCCATTTTGTGTTCCTCCGCTTAACCTGTCTTGATTGGGTTTGAATGATTGGTTCTTGACCTCCAGAAAAAGTTAGGGCAACAGGCGTCTTAAGAAATCTTTGATCCTGTTTCCATCAAGGTTGATCCCTTTCGGGAGAAATGACCGGCGCGGCTGGATGGGTTCGGCTTCGCTGAGCAGCAGCGCCCAATGCAACAAACCCACGCTGGTCGAATAGGCTGGCGAATTCAATTGATCGGTCAGGCCCAATAGGTTTTCGGGTTTGGCAACCCGCACCGGTAACCCAAGCACCGAACTGGCCAGATTTTTCATGCCGGGCAGCAAACTCGCCCCGCCCGTTAAGACCATGCCTGCCGGCAGCAAGCCATCATAACCGGAGCGTTTGATCTCTTGCAACACCAGCATAAAAATTTCTTCAACCCGCGCCTCGATGATGTGGGCAAGTTCCCTGCGATTGACCTGCACGGGGGCATCCTGCCCGAACGAACGCACGCTGATCATATCGTTTTCGGCGATTTCCGCCTCGATGGCATGACCATAGCGTTTCTTAATGTCCTCAGCCTGATCAATGGACAACCGCAGGCCGTGGGCAATATCGGAGGTGATATGATTTCCACCCACAGCCAGCACCATCGTATGCCACACATCACCGTCAATGTAAATGGCTAAATCAGTGGTTCCCCCGCCAATATCGCACACCACAGCCCCCATCTGGCGCTCTGTTTCAGAAAGCACAACCTCGGCTGATGCCAGCGGATTTAGCACAAATTGAGTCACCTGCACACCGGCTGCCTGCACACACTGGCGCAAATTTTCCACCGTTGACTCCGCCGCGGTGATAATGTGGGCTTCAACCTCCATCCGGTATCCGTGCATCCCGATTGGTGTGCGGATGCCATCCTGTCCGTCCACAATGAAACTGCGCTGAATGACATGGATAATCTGGCGGTTGTGAGGAATGGCCACAGCCTGCGCCGCTTCCAGTGCCCGCGCCACATCCATTTCGTCAATCACCCCGCCGGAAATTCCCACAACCCCCCGGCTATTGACGGAGGCTACATGCGACCCCGCCAGACTAACCAGCGCCGAAGTGATTTCAAATCCCGAAGTCCGTTGGGCCTTTTCAATTGAACGCGCAATGGAAGTTGAGGCTGCCGCCAGATCTACAATATTCCCCTTGCGGATGCCTTGTGAAGGCTCAATGCCCACGCCCAGAATGCGCATGGTTCGCTCGCCTTCCACACGGGCCACCAGCGTACATACTTTGGTTGTTCCTATATCAATTCCGACTACGATTGGTTCATCCATGGCATTCTCCATCACTTATAGAAGGGAGCATTAATGAACTCAACACTGACCAGTTCTTGAGGATGGATACCCGTTGTTTCAAAGTATTCGACGATGGATTCATATACTGTCAGTTTCTGTTCAAAATTCTCCAGATTTTTGCCGATATAGACTTCCCAACCGCGTGGATCCTGCCACCCTAATCCATAAATAGAATTATAGACCAGGTTGGATTCAGAGGACAAACGAAAAACGAGATCATTTATCGCTTTCAAAAGCAGCGTATCTACATTTTGACCCCATAATGCGGTTTGTGAGTCGCTTGAAGGATTTTCCACCACCCCTTTCTGAGGGGAATCGCTGATGGCTAAAGGAGGTGTAACATTGGATTCAATTCTCAGCAAACCTTCAGCCTCCCCCCGCGGCGGAAGAATAACCCCTTCTGCATCCAGCCAGTAAACCTGGTCACCTTTATCCCACATAAATACCGGCTGCCGCTCAATCACCTGAATGGTCACCTCTGCGGGCAGGCCAACTTGAATATCAATAGACCCCAGTTCCGGAAAGGCCGTCCTTAACGCCTCATGCGCCTGTTCAGGATTGAATTCGATGATTTTCGAACCCTCCAACTTTAAGACAGCCTCCAGGTCGGCGTATGACAGGCGCTGTAAACCCGCCACCTGAAATGTTTGAACCTCAAATTGATCACTGAAAGCGAGGGTGTACAAAGCCATTGCACAAATGACCAGTAAAATGGCTGAAATCAACCGTATTCCTGGCTTAATCAACGGAAGAGCCGGTAAGCGCGGCTGACAGCCCTGTTCGAGGCCAT
>FWPV01002471.1_pt1 | contig 19441 bp, 14 predicted proteins | sample 2228371 | NCBI WGS metagenome assembly FWPV01 (sample SAMEA103939776, study PRJEB20133) | metagenome
CGGCGTGTTCGCCTTCTACCCCAACAAGCAGATCACCACGGGTGAAGGCGGGGTGATCGTCACCGACGACGATCAGGCAGCGGCGTTTATGCGCGCCCTGCGCAACCAGGGCCGCGCCCCCGGCGACACCTGGCTCTCGCACACCTACCTCGGCTACAACTACCGCATTGACGAGATGAGCGCTGCCCTGGGCGTGGCCCAAATGGCCCGCCTGGAGGAGCTTCTGGCCAAGCGCCAGCGCGTCGCCGACTGGTACGCCGAACGCCTGGCGGAGATCGGCGCGGTCGAGCCGCCAATCATCGAGGCAGCCACCACCCGGGTCAGCTGGTTTGTTTACGTGATCCGCCTCGCCCCCGGCATCGATCGGTCTGCTGTCGCCGGCCGTCTGGCCGAGCGCGGCGTTCCGGTCCGCCCCTATTTCCTCCCCATCCATCTCCAGCCTTACATGGTCGAGCGCTTCGGCTACCAGCCAGGCGATTTCCCCGTCACTGAAGATCTCGGCAGGCGCGGATTGGCCCTGCCGTTTTCCGGAGTGATGACCGAGGAACAGGTCGAACTGGTTTGCCGGGCGCTGGCTGAATCTCTGCAAGCAGTATGAACTCAAGCGCTGGCGAGAACTTCACACCTTTCCGGACCCGCGGGTTGATGTTCCATATCCTGGTCGTGGCCTTCCTCCTGGCGGGCTGCGCTGGCTGCCTGATTCTTTCCATCCAGCAGGAAGCCGGCGGATTGTTCGCGGTGTTTCTCATTCTCTCTCTTCTCTTTTTCGCGCCGGTGCCGGTCTTTCTCTACCGCGGGTACGCCCTTTACAACGCATCCTACCAGCTCTCCCGCGACGGGCTGCGCATCCGCTGGGGCCTGCGCTCCGAGGACATCCCCCTCCCGGAGATCGAATGGGTGCGCCCCGCCAGCGAGCTGGGTTTTCGCCTGCCGCTGCCGCGCACCACCTGGCCGGGCGCCATCCGCGGCACCCGCCATGTGCCCGAGCTGGGTCCGGTCGAATTCCTGGCTTCCACCACCAGCACGCTGATGGTGGTCGCGACCCGCGAGAAGGTATACGCCATTTCGCCGGACGATCCGCGCGCCTTCCAGTATGCGATCGAAATGGGCACCCTCAATCCGCTTAAAGCCGCCAGCGCCAGGCCGGCGGCCTACGCCCGGCGGGTATGGGACGACCGCCCGGCGCGCATCTTCCTCATCGCCGGGCTGATTCTGACCCTGATCCTCTTTGTCCAGGTTTCGCTGATCATACCGGCCAGGACAAGCATCTCGCTCGGTTTCGACGCCCAGGGCATCCCTCAACCCCCGGTCCCCTCCCGCCAGTTGATGCTCCTGCCGGTGCTCGGCATCTTTGCCTACGTGGTTGACCTGCTCGGCGGGATGTACTTTTACCGCCGTCTGGAGCACAAACCTGTCGCGTTCCTGCTCTGGATCAGCTCGGCTTTCACCCCGCTGATTCTGATCCTGGCGGCGTTCATCCTGATGTAAGGTTCGCCGAAATGACTCTGAACCCCTTATCACCAGACCTGTCCGGTTTCAGCTGGCTGCAGCTCGGGTTGGGTTTCCTGCTGGCGCTGGTCATCGCGCTGGGGGCTTACTTTGCCCGCAGTCTCAGCCGCAGCGGGGCAGCCGCGGCGGCCATCCTGGGCACCGCCGTCTTCGGTCTTGGCGGGCTGCCCTGGGCGATGCTGCTGCTCGGCTTTTTCCTCTCCTCCAGCCTGCTCTCGCGCCTGTTCAGGCGGCGCAAAGCCCGGCTCGACGAGAAGTTCTCCAAGGGCAGCCGGCGGGACGCTGCCCAGGTGTTCGCTAACGGCGGCGCTGCCGGGATTCTGGCCGTCCTTCAAGCCGCCTTCCCCGAACAGGCCTGGCCCTGGCTGGCGGCGGCCGCCAGCCTGGCAGCCGCCAATGCAGACACCTGGGGAACCGAACTTGGAGTGCTCTCGCGCGCCCGGCCCAGACTGATCACCACCTGGAACAAGGCGGACCCGGGCACGTCCGGCGCGGTTTCGCTGGCGGGCACGCTCGCCGCCGCGGGCGGCGCGCTGCTGATCGCCTTCCTTGCCCTGACCGTCTGGCCGGCCTACGCGGGCGGCAAGGCCGCTTTCTCTGCCGCCCTGTTGCGGCTGCTGTTCATCACCCTGGCGGGATTGATCGGCAGCCTGCTCGATTCGCTGCTCGGCGCGACCGCTCAGGCTATCTACCGCTGCCCTTCGTGCAGCAAGGAAACCGAGCGCCACCCGCTGCACACCTGCGGCGCGCTCACCGAAAAGGTCCGCGGCCTGGCCTGGCTGAACAACGATGGGGTCAACGCCGCCTGTACGGTCAGCGGCGCACTGATCGGGATAATTCTGGCTGCGGCGTTTTCACCGGCGCTGGCGCTGCAGCCGGTGATATTGCAGCCCTCGGCAGCGCCGGAAGGAGCTGATGCGATGATTACCAGCCCTGCTTTTGCTCACGGCGAGCCCATCCCTGCCAAATATACCTGTAAAGGTGCGGATGTTTCCCCGCCGCTCAGCTGGCAGCCGCAGGAGGGCGCGCAGAGCTTCGCCCTGATCGTTGACGACCCCGACGCGCCGATGGGCGTCTTCACCCATTGGGTGATCTACAACCTGCCGGCCGACCTGACCGGCCTCCCCGAGGCTGTTCCGCGGGACGCCTACAGCCAGGGCAGGAACAGCTTCGGCCGGGTCGGCTACAACGGTCCCTGCCCGCCGCCCGGCAAGGCTCACCGCTACAACTTCACCCTGATGGCGCTCGACCTGCCCCCCACTCTGCCCGCCGGGCTGGACAAAACGGGTCTGCTCAAAGCCGTCAGCGGGCACGTTCTGGCCCAGTCGGTCTGGATGGGTACATTCCAGCGTTAGCGCGCCCCTGCCCGCCGCCTCCAGTGTCCTCCTGGAAAAGCTCAATCGATTGACCGGCCATCCAGGGATCCAGGCCGGGGAGCCGGATTTGGCCGTTTCCCTCGCGCCAGCGGCAGCACCCCAATCCGTGAACTGCGGTTTTGTCTGACATTCGACCTGTTTTTACAGGATGAATATCAGGAAATAATGGTATGTTCGACGTTACCATTGAAGAATCAATTTCATTACAATACTGATAAAGTTGAATTACGTCCGTTCAGGACGTTTTTACTTTACCACCGTGCCCACTCTGACACCTAATTACCCTTAAGCGAGGAACCCTTATGCCCGAAGAAGATCCCAGAATCCTTGAGTTGCGCGAGAAACGCGCAAAAGCGCAAAAAGCAGGCGGCGAAGACCGGATCGCCAAGCATAAGGCCAAAGGCCGGCTGACCGCCCGCGAGCGCATCGAACAACTGCTGGACCCCGGCACGTTTTTTGAGCTGGAGCCTTACGTCGCCCACCGCAGCGAAGACCTGGGCGGCGGCGAAAAGGTCCCCACCGACGGGGTCGTTATCGGGTACGGCACGATCGAAGGCCGCACCGTCTACGTCTATGCCCAGGATTTCACCGTCATGGGCGGCTCGCTCGGCGAGATGCACGGCAAGAAAATCGCCCACATCATGGACCTGGCTGCCCAATCCGGCTGTCCTTGCGTCGGTCTGATCGACTCCGGCGGGGCGCGCATCCAGGAAGGCGTGCGCAGCCTGTACGGCTACGCCCAGATCTTCCAGCGCAATGCCTGGTATTCCGGCGTCATCCCACAGATCAGCCTGGTGCTCGGCCCCTGCGCCGGCGGTGCGGCTTACTCGCCCGCCGTCCAGGATATGATCATCATGGTCGAGAAACAATCCTATATGTTCCTGACCGGACCTGAGGTGATCAAGTCGGTGACCGGCGAGGTGGTCGACTTCGAAAGCCTAGGCGGCGCGGACGTCCATCTCGGCGTAAGCGGCACGGCCCACCTTAAAGCCCACAACGACCAGGAAGCCCTGGCGATGGCCCGCCGGGTGCTCTCCTACCTGCCCTCCAACAACGTCGAAAATCCGCCGTTTGTCGATACTGGCGACGACCCGAACCGGATGGAAGAGGCTCTCAATCACCTGGTGCCGCTCAACCCGGCCGAGCCGTACAGCATGCACGAGGCGATCGAATTGATCGTCGACCGCGGCAGCTTCATCGAATTGCAGGAAACTTACGCCCGCAACGCCATCATCGGCCTGGCGAGAATGGGCGGCTATTCGGTCGGCATCGTTTCGCAGGAACCAGCCGTGATGGCCGGGGTGATGGATATCAACTCCGCCGATAAAATCGCCCGGTTTGTGCGCTTCTGCGATGCCTTCAACATCCCCCTGGTGACCTTCTGCGACTCGCCCGGCTTTCTGCCCGGCGTATCCCAGGAGCACGGCGGCGTGATCCGCCACGGCGCCAAGGTGCTGTTCGCCTACTCTGAAGCGACCGTGCCAAAGATCCAGATCATCACCCGCAAGGCCTACGGCGGCGCGTATATCGTGATGAGCAGCAAAGTCATGGGCGCCGACGTCAGCTACGCCTGGCCGAGCGCCGAAATCGCCGTCATGGGCCCCGAAGGCGCGGCCAATATCCTTTACCGCAAGCAGATCGAATCAGCTGAAGATCCCGCCGCCGAGCGGGCCAAGGTGGTCGAGGAGTTCCGCAAGAAATTCCTCAACCCCTACGCCGCCGCCAGCGACGGCTTTGTGGACGACGTGATCGAACCGCGCGAGACCCGCATGCGGGTGATCGCCACCCTGGCCGCCCTGCGCGATAAGACTGCCTCCACCCCGGCCCGCAAGCACGGCAACATCCCGCTATAGATGGCGCCGAAAGAGGAGCAACGCCATGTCATCTAATCTATCTCAAGGGCTGTTGATCGCCGCGATCGGGATGGGGCTGGTCTTTCTGGCCCTGATCCTGTTGTGGGGCTTAATGGCCCTGATGGCAAGCATACGGTTTAAGAGCGATCAAAAAGAGCAGGAAGCCGAGCCAGGCGCAGGCGCGGCGGCTGAAGTTGAGCCGGTTGAGGCAGGAGCGGCCGGCGATGCGCTGCGGCTGCGGGCTGCAGCCGCGGCAGTCGCGGCTGCGCTGACACTGCGCGGGCGCGCTGTCCGGGCAGTCCCGCCCGAACCCAAAGCCCTAAGCCCCTGGCAGGTAGCCAGGCGCTCCGGCCAGTTTTCCCAAACCAGCATGGTCACTTCCCGAAAATCCCGAGGTTCTGCGCGATGAAAATTAATGTAAAAATTGACAACCAAACCTTCGAAGTTGAAATTGACGACCTGCAATCCCGTCCGATTCTGGTGAAGGTGGACGGTCAGACCGTTGAGGTCTGGCCGGAAGAAGCGTCTGCGCCTGCCGCGGCGGCTGCGCCTGTTCCCGCCCCCAGCGCGCCAGCTTCCAGGCCAGCTCCTGCTCCCGCGGCCGCCCCCGCCCCGCGCGCCGCAGCGCCGGTAGCGGAGCCTGCCAACGCCTCTAACGCGCTGCTCTCGCCTCTGCCAGGCACAGTGATCGCCATCGCCGTCCGCGAAGGCGACGAGGTCAAGATTGGCCAGGAACTGCTGACATTGGAAGCCATGAAGATGAAGAACGCAATCCGCGCCAGCCGGGACGGGAAAATCGGCGCAATCCGCGTTAACGTGGGCGACCAGGTGCGTCACAATCAGGTCCTGCTCGAGTACGCCAGCTAACGGAGGCGGAAAGTATGGACTTTACCCAGCTCTCTACCGAAATATCCAAGGGCTTTACTGCCTTTACCCTGGGCAACGCTGTGATGATCCTGGTCGGGCTCATCCTGATCGCCCTGGCTGTGATCAAGGAGTACGAGCCCGTCCTGCTGCTGCCGATCGGTTTCGGCTGCGTTCTGGCCAACCTGGGCATGTCAGCCGACCACGGTGTTTTCAAAGTGTTCTACGACGCCGGCATCGCCACTGAGCTGTTTCCCCTGCTGATCTTCATCGGCGTGGGCGCCATGATCGACTTCCGCCCGCTCTTGGCCCTGCCGCAAATGGCCCTGCTAGGCGCTGCCGGTCAATTCGGCATCTACGGCACCCTGCTGCTGGCCATCCTGCTCGGCTTCCCGATGAATCAGGCCGCCTCGATTGGCGTGATCGGCGCGATCGACGGACCCACCGCGATCTTCGTTACTTCCAAGCTGGCGCCGGAGATCCTCGCTCCGGTGACGGTGGCCGCCTATTCCTATATGAGCCTGATCCCGGTCATTCAGATCCCGGTCATGAAGCTGCTCACCTCGCGCAAGGAACGCCTGATCCGCATGGAATACGCTCCGCGCCCGGTTTCGGATAAGGTGGTCATCGCCTTCCCGATCGTGGTGACGATCATCATCAGCCTGTTAGCTCCCGACGCCGCCCCGTTGATCGCCACCCTGATGCTCGGCAACCTCCTGCGTGAAAGCGGCGTGGTGGATCGGTTGAGCAAAGCCGCTCAGAACGAGATCATCAATGCGGTCACCCTGTTCCTCGGGCTGACCATCGGCTCGACCATGACCGCCTCCAGCTTCTTGAACGCCAAGACGCTGATGATCCTCGGGCTGGGCTTCCTGGCTTTCGTCCTTGACACGGTCGCCGGGCTGATGTTCGGCAAGTTCATGTCCTTCGTGACCCGCGGCAAGGTCAACCCGCTGATCGGCGCGTGCGGCATTTCAGCTTTCCCGATGGCGGGCCGCCTGGCAGCTCAGGTTGCCAAGGAAGAGGATTTCAACAACTTTATTTTGATGCATGCCATGGGCGCCAACACCGCCGGGCAGCTCGGCTCGGTGATCGCCGGCGGGCTGCTGCTGGCCCTCACCCTGGGCGTGCTGGGCTAAGCGGAAACGCGGTATGGAAAGACGCGGGAGTCCGGGGGCTCCCGCGTCTTCCGATTCCTCTACCGACCTCCGGTCCTCCCGTTGACCGTCCCTGCCCCCTCCTCGACGTCCAATCGGTAGCCCACTCCCCTCACCGTCTTGACGAAGCGCGGATGGCGTGGGTCGTCCTCCAGCGCCTGGCGCAGCCAGCTAATGTGCACGTCCAGGGTGCGGGTGTCGTCGGTGTAGCCGGTCTCCCAGACTTTGCTAAACAGAACCTCGCGGTCGATCACCTCGCCCGGCTGGGCCATCAGCGCCCTGAGCAGGCTGACCAGGCGCGGCGTGAGCAAGCCCTGGCGGTCCTCACAGCGCACCGAACGGTTGAACAGGTCGAGCTGAATCGGACCGGCGCGGATCACATGCCGGGGTTCCTGGGGCAGGAAGGGTTTGATCCGGTTAAGCAGCTTTTGCGGGGTGAACGGCATTTGCAGGACCACGTCCGCGTCGGACGGACCGTTGACGCTGGCGTTCTCATCGATAATCAGCACCAAGGGAATCGCCGGAGCCTTGGTCTTTAAGGCGGCGCAAATCCGCTTGCCGCTTGAGCGCATCGAAGCGGCGTCCAGGATAATAATGTCGGGTGTTTGCCCATCCAGATAGGCCAGGGCTGCACTGCCGCTGAGAACGGAATCGACTTCGTATTTCTTCTTGGTTAGTCCAACCATGAAGGAGGGGCGGTCGCTTCGCTTCCCTTCGATGAGTAAAATCTTGATGCCCGCGTACGCTTCGTTCAACTCAAACGGCTTCCTCCAATCATTCCTGTTGACTAAATTTCCCGGAATACAGCCCAGGTGCTGTAACCTGCCTGGACGTTAGCCGGGTATTGCAGCGGTTACACGTTAACGAATAGTGACTGAAAACGTGCGCCGCCTGTATCCATCCGCCTGCAAATCTTCGACGCTTACGCACCTGTCCTGCTGGACAAGCAAAGGGTCAAGCGGTCTTGATTGATTGGAATGGGCCTGCCAATCAACCTGTCCAATGCGCGGGTTGCCTGGCGGACAGATAAAACTGAATAACGGTTAATAAGAAAAACTAGGCCAGCTGAAATGCGGGATGTTGATAACTGGGTGAAGGTATTATACCTTAAAACTTAACAAATCAAGCATGCTTGAAATTGTTAACATTCCGATGTCCCTGACACTCGGTCTAGCGAGGCGCGGTTGCATCCCATTCCTGCCCGTGTTAGAATATAGCAGGTCAACGCTTGCGCCGCGATATCCGCAGCGTTCGCTGACTGGAAAAATTCATACCGGTTGAAGAGATGTTCCCCCGGCCGCGGAAAAGTTGAGGACTTGGTGATGCCTAGAATGCTCGAAGTTGTGATCGACAGCGTGCGCGTCAGTCTGACCAACCAGCAGCGCATTGTCGTTTTACGCGAGGTGAATGCCGAACGCTACCTGCCCATCTGGATCGGCCCGTACGAAGCGGAGGCGATCACCATTGCGCTGCAGGAGATCGAGGTGGCCCGCCCGCAGACTCACGACCTGTTGAAGAATATCCTGAGCACCATGAACGCGCGCCTGGTGCGGGTGGAGGTGGTCGCGCTCAAGGACGACGTCTTCTTCGGCAATCTGGTGATCGAAGCCAACGGCCAGACCATCGACGTGGATTCCCGCCCGTCGGATGCGCTGGCTCTGGCGGTCCGCTACAACGTGCCGATTCTGGTCGCCAAAGAAGTCATGGACAGCGCCGGCATCATCCCGGAACGAGACATCCAGACCGGGCCGGAACCCGAAAAACCGGCTTCCGATATCAGCCAGGAACCCCCATCCGAAGAGCGCCTCTCGGTATTCGAGGATTTTCTGCAAAACCTCGAAATCGACGATTTTTCTGAGGACGCCGACAGCGGCGAGCAGGACGATCAGGATCAGGACAAACCGAAACCCAAGCCGCCCAAGAAAAAATAGCCTGATCTTCCCGGTCAGTCTGCGCCGGCTGGCGCCGCCGGCTCGGCGAGAGGGGGATTATTGCATTTATCTGCTAGCGCACGTATACTTGTGATGAACTTAGGACTGTGATGAGCGACTTTCCTCCTCCCGAAGAAATGATGGCTTCTCTCCCGGAACAGGTCCAGCCCCACAACCGCGAGGCTGAAGAGGCTGTGCTCGGCGCGGTGCTGATCAATCCGGAAGTCTACTACGAGATAGCCCAGTTCCTCCGCCCGGAAGATTTCTACATCGTCCGCAACCGCTGGATCTGGGAAGCCTTCACGCGCCTGAACGAGCGCCGAACGCAGATCGACTACCTGCTGGTCATTCAGGAGCTGGAGCAGCAGGGCCAGCTCCTCGAAGCCGGCGGCCCCGCCTATGTCACCTCCCTGCTCGCCCAGACGCCCACCTCTCTGCACGCGGTCGCCTATGCACGGATCGTCGAGGAGAACGCCATCCGCCGGCGAATGCTGGCCGCCGCCAACGAGATGGCCCGGCTGGCCTTCGACCAGCGCCGCGGCGTGGATACGCTGATCAACGAGGCTGAAAAGTCGGTCTTCAGCCTGAGCGAGCACCGCCTGCAGCACGACCTGTTGCCGATCTCCAAAGTCCTCAGCACAGTGTACGATCAGGTCGGATCGCTCTCGCAGCGCAGCGACGAGATCTTCGGCGTCCCTACCGGGCTGATCGACCTGGACCGCCTGCTGGGCGGACTGCAAAAATCCGACCTGCTGATCATCGCCGGACGGCCCGGCATGGGAAAAACCGGATTTCTGCTCTCGGTTGCCAAGAACGCCGCCCAGAAGCACAAAAAACATGTGGCGCTCTTCTCGCTGGAAATGTCCGCCGAACAGCTCGTCCAGCGCCTGATCGCCCAGGAAACCGGAATCGATACCCAGCGCATGCGCAGCGGCAGACTTTCGGACGATGAGTGGCCGCTGTTCACCCAGGCGATCGAGGTGCTCAGTCAAACCCACATCTGGCTGGACGACACCCCCGGGATCACCCCCCTGCAGCTTCGCACCAAATGCCGCCGGCTGCACCTGGAACACCACCTGGACCTGATCCTGCTCGACTATATTCAACTGATGTCCGGCGATACCCGCACCGACAACCGCGTTCAGGAAGTGTCTTACATCTCGCGCAGTCTGAAACAGCTGGCCCGCGAGTTGAACGTCCCAGTCCTGGCGGCGGCTCAGCTTTCGCGCGCGGTGGAACAGCGCCAGGATAAACGCCCGCAGCTCTCCGACCTGCGCGAATCCGGCTCGCTGGAACAGGATTCCGACATCGTCATGTTCATCCACCGTCCCGAGGCACTGGAGAAGGACAGCCCGCGCCAGAACATCGCCGAGATCATCGTCGCGAAACACCGCAACGGACCGACCCACCCCGGCATCGAGCTGGTCTTCCTTAACAATCTGGCGCGCTTCGACAACGCCGCCACCGTCGCCCCGCGCAGCTGAGGAGGGCGGCATGCCGTTCAACGGTTTCCCGGCTGGCAAGGTCCGCCTCACCCCGATCCCGGCTCAATTCTTCGCCGAACTGCTCCCCGAGATCGATCATCTCGGGGAGCTCAAGGTCAGCCTGTACGCCTTCTGGTTCCTCGACCGCCTGGAGGGCGATTTCCGTTATCTGACCGCCCAGGATTTATGCGAGGACGAAATCTTCATGGCCGGGATGGGTTCAGGCGGGGACGCTTCCCGCGCCGCCCTGGACGACGCGCTCGAGCGGGCGGTCATCCGCGGCACGCTGATTAAAGTGCAGCCGCCGGAGGGCGAGGCGCTCTACTTCCTCAATTCGCCGCGCGGGCGGGCGGCGGTCGAGGCGCTGCGAGCGGGCGCCTGGTCGCCGGAGGAAATCGCCCGCCCGGAAATCCGTCTGGACGCCGAGCGGCCGAATATCTTCCGCCTGTACGAACAAAACATCGGCCCGCTGACCCCGATGATCGCCGAAACCCTGCGCGAAGCGGAAAACACTTACCCCATGGATTGGATTGAGAGCGCCATCCGCGCCGCAGTGGAAGCCAACGTGCGCAAGTGGCGCTATGTAGAGGCCATCTTGAAGTCGCGCCTGGAAAGAGGAGACGATGGAACCGATCGATCGAAGTTTGAAAAAGATCGCCAGCGATATGTCAAAGGAGAATACGGAGACCTCATCGAACACTGAGCCGCCGGGCCGCTGGCGCGGAACCATCGGCGACCCGAACTGCCCGATCTGCGGCGGGGTGGGCTTCATCCGCCGCGACCTGCCCGTCGATCACCCCGACTTCGGGCGGCTGGAGGTCTGCTCCTGCCGCCAGCGGGATGTCGCCGCAGCGGAAACCCAGCGCCTCTACCGGTTGAGCAACCTGGAAGCCTTCCGTAACATGACCTTTGAGAGCTTCAAAGTCCAGGGGCGGCTGGGGCTGGGCGAAGCCCAGGTTAAATCGCTGATCTATGCCTACAACCAGGCCCAACACTTCGCCAAATCCCTGCAGGGCTGGGTGCTCTTCCTAGGCACCTACGGCTGCGGCAAGACCCACCTGGCGGCGGCAATCGCCAACTTCGCCGTCGGCGCAGGCGTCCCAACCCTCTTCCTGACTGTCCCCGACCTGCTCGACTGGCTGCGATTTTCCTTCGCCAGCAGCGATTACGGCCTGGAAGAGCGCCTGGAGGAAATCCGTTCCATCCGCCTGCTGGTGCTGGACGACCTGGGCACCCAGAACACTACCCCGTGGGCGGCCGAGAAGCTCTACCAGATTATTAACCACCGCTATATCCACCGCCTGCCCACCGTGCTGACCAGCAATCTCTCCCTCAGCGAGATCGACGGGCGGATTGCCTCGCGCCTGCAGGATCCCGACCTGGTCACCCTGGTTGAAATCAACGCGCCGGATTACCGCTCGCCCGTCAATGACGAGGGTTATTCCCCCATTTCTTCTCTGGCTTTGCTCAGCGACCGCACCTTCGGCTCCTTCAGCCTGCGCGAATACGAAAAGCTCGACCCGGAGGACAAACAGAGCCTGCAGAAAGCCTTCAAAGCCGCCACCCTGTTCGGCGAGGATCCCTCCGGCTGGCTGGTGCTGATGGGCAGCTACGGCTGCGGAAAAACCCACCTGGCGGCGGCGATTGGTAATTACCGCAAGGCGCTCGGCGAAGAGCCGATCTTCGTGGTCGTGCCGGATTTGCTCGACCACCTGCGGGCAGCGTTCAACCCCAACAGCCCGGTCTCCTACGACCGGCGCTTCGAGGAGGTGCGCACCGCGCCGCTGCTGATCCTCGACGATCTGGGGACGCAAAGCGCCACGCCCTGGGCGCGCGAGAAACTTTACCAGATCCTCAACTACCGCTACAACGCCCGCCTGCCAACCGTGATCACCACCGCCCAGGAGCTCAAGGAGATCGACGAGCGCATCCGCAGCCGGATGCTCGACAAGCGCCTGTGCACCATCTACGCGATCACCGCGCCAGCCTACATGCCCTCTCCCCAGCCCCGGCGGCGCTCGGGCAGGCAGGGGAGTTGAGTTCAATAAAACCGATTCTTGTTACCGGCGTAAGGATAAACACCACCGAGCACATAGAGGTCACAGAGGATTTCTTCCTTTTTTCTTTGTCCTCAGCGGTGAACCTTCAGTTCTCCCCAAAACCGGACAGCCGGGATGGAAAATCCGGTATGTTAAAATTTATACCCATGAAAATCATCCCATCCCTGCTGCTCATCCTCACTCTGAGCGCCTGCTCGCCGGCGGTCCTGCCGACTTCCACGCAAACCGCACCCCCCAGCCCCACCGCCGTCCCCGACACGCCCACGCCGACCCTCACATCCACCGCGACGGTCACCTTCACCCCGACCATCACCCGCACGCCGACCCGGACGTTCACCCCGACCATCTCCTTCACTCCCTCGCCGACTCTCTCGCCAACCTTCAACTTCCCCAAGGTGGTCGTTACCGTCGAGGCGGCTCACTGCCGCTACGGGCCGAATCAAGCCTACCTGCACGCCGCCGATCTGTACAAAGGCGACCGCGGCGAGGTGCGCGGCCGCTGGTACCTCAACGGCTGGCTCAGGGTGCTGTTCGACAAGCTCAGCTACCAGTGCTGGGTGGCGCCGAGCGTGGTCGAGGTCAGCGGCAACCTGGAGACAGTGATCGTTTACAACCAGATTGACCTGACCCGGATCGGCACCAACCAGTACGGCCCGCCGCAGAACGTGCGCGCCTCGCGCGACGGCGACCAGGTGACGATCCGCTGGGACCAGATGCAGATGACCGAGGACAAAGACCGCGGTTACTTCATTGACATGTTCGTCTGTCAGAACGGGGCGCTGCTCTGGTGGCCTGTGTCGTTCCCGAACCAGTACACCACAAGCTACACTGTCGAGGACGAGCCCGGCTGCGCCGCCCCCTCCGGAGGGGTGATCTACACCGTCGAAAAACACGGCTACTCCCAGCCGCAGCCCATCCCCTGGCCATGACGTCAAATAAATATTTGGCAATCATTCCAACGGATATATTTAACCGCAAAGACGCGGAGAACGCGGAGGTTTTCAAAAAAATCTCAGCGTTCTCTGCGCCTCTGCGGTAGATTTTACACTCTCATCTCCGCCCGGAACACGGTCACCGCCTGACCCTCGATCACGACCCGCTCGCCCTCCAGGCTCAGGCGCAGCACGCCGCCGCGCTCGGACGCCTGATAGGCCGTCAGTTCCTGTTTTCCCAGCTTGGCGCTCCAGTAGGGTGTCAGCGCGCAGTGGGCTGAGCCGGTGACCGGGTCTTCATTGACGCCCACCGCCGGAGCGAAGAAGCGCGAGACGAAATCGTATTCGCCCCCATCCGCGCGGGCGGTGACCACCGTCCCGCGGGTCTCCACCTGAAGCAGCGCCGAGAAATCCGGGCTCAATCGGCGCACAACGGCTTCCTCTTCAACCTCGACCAGGTAATCCTCGCGGTAGCGTCCGACGAAACCCGCCCTTTCGATCCCCAGTCCTTCCAGCAGCCCGGGCGGAGGATCAACCGGCCGCACTGGCCGGGCCGGGAAATTCAGGGCAATCCATTCGCCGCGCCTGTCCGCCGTCAACCGCCCGCTCAGGGTCTCGAACACCCCCTGGCGGTCTGCCGGAAGCACGCCCTGCTCCCATAAAATGTGGGCGGAGGCCAGGGTGGCGTGCCCGCAAAGGGTCACCTCGGCCTTGGGGGTGAACCAGCGCAGCCGGAAATGCTCCCCCTCAGGCAGCAGGAAGGCCGTTTCGGACAGGTTCATCTCGCGCGCCACGCTGCGCATCCACTCCTCGGTGCGCGGCTTCTCGAGCAGACAGACCCCGGCGGGATTGCCGCTGAAGATCCTCGAGGTAAAAGAATCGACCTGGTAAATGATTTGCGCCGCCATGCATATCCCTCCGGAAATTAATTCTCATCCGAATCTATCATACCAGCAAAACAGGCGCAGCGTCATCCGCAGGCCGGCTGGAAAATTGCGGCAGCAGCCTGAAGAACCTGGTTAGTGAAGAGGGATTTTTTCAACCAGCACATTACCCTCCCCCAGCAGGCGGGTCAGCTCGGCGAGCAGCTCGCCGGTGATGCCGGTTGTGTCGTTCGGGAATTCGAGCAGATAGCGGCCCGAGCCCTCGAAAACGAGCAGGGCGAATTTATCTCTACCCGGGCTGGACCGAAGGAGGCCGAGGACCCGCCTCAGACGGCGCACGTCCCGCTGCTTGTCGGCGGTGTTGCGCAGCACCACCTTGAGCATCGAAATCTCCGAGCGATCCTCCTCCCCGCTGAGAACCGGCTCGCGCGGCGGGATGATATAGCCTGCCGGCGGGGTCGGCAGCAAGGCCTCAGCAGGCAGCGGAGCGGCCGCGGGCGCCCCAACCGGCCCCGGTTCAGGATTTGCCCCCGGATCAGAGGCTGGCGGTTCCGGCTCAGCTTGAGCGGCCGGCGGGGTCAGGTCAGACTCCGCCGGCGCAGAAGCGGCATCCTCGGCCGCCACCGCCTCGAGCGGCTTCTGCGCCGGCGCAGGCCGGGCGCTCAGGTCAGCAGGAGGCTGCAGCATGTGCCAGTCGTCCGGCCCGAAAGCGGGTTCCGCGCCGGCGCTCATGCTGCCGGGCGTTTTCAGCGGAGCAGCAGGCGGTGGGCGGTCATCCGCGCCTTCCTCTTCAATCGGGTTTGCGAACTCATATTCCTGAGGCGGGCTCCCTGCCAGGTATTGATCGAGCGTCTGCCCATTTTCCCGAGCCTGGGAATCGCCCTCGGGCGCTTCTTCCAGCTTATCCACCAGCACCTTCGGCTCGCCGTTCTGATGATCCACCCGCCCGCAGGCGATCAGCACCCGGTCCATTCCGACCAGGGTGGAATATTTTTCCCAGCTCTTTGGAAAAACCACCAGTTCGATTGCGCCCTGAATGTCCTCCAGGGTGACGAAACCCATCTGACTGCCTTTCTTAGTCTGGTGATTGCGGAAGCGGGTGACCATCCCGGCAACGACGACTTTCTCGTCGTGCTGGGCGGAACTCAACTGCCCGGAAAAATGGGTGATCCTGCGTTGAAGCGCGGGCAGGTAAGGGGTCAGCGGGTGGTCGGAGACGTACAGCCCGATCAGCTCGCGCTCCCACTCCAGCTGCTCGCGCCGGTCCAGGGTCGGCGCATTCGGCAGCCGAATCTCCTCCTCCACTCCAGCAATGGTCCCGAAGAAACTCATCTGCCCGCAGGTCAGTGCGCGGAAGTGGCTGGCGCTGATCGAGATGATCTGGTCCAGCCCCTGGAGGATTGCCTTGCGCTCGCCCAGGCTGTCCAGCGCACCCACCCGCACCAGGCATTCCAGCGCGCGCTTGCCCACCTTCTGCAAATCCGCCCGGCGGGCCAGGTCGTTGAGATCTGCGAAGGGGCCGGCTTTGCGCGCTTCAAGGATCAATTCGACGGGCGCCTGGCCGACGTTCTTGACCGCGCCCATCCCAAAGCGGATCGCCGCCGGCTTCCCCGGGCGGTCCTCGATGGTGAAGTCATAGCCGCTGGCGTTGATGTCCGGCGGGAGGACCTCGATGCCCATCGAGCGGCAGTCCGCCACGTAGAAGGCAATCTTCTCGGTCTCGTTCTTCGAGGCCGAGAGCAGCGCGGTCATGTACTCGACCGGATAATGAGTTTTAAGGAAGGCGGTCTGTACGGCGATGGTGCCGTAATCGGCGGCGTGGGATTTATTGAAGCCGTAGCGGGCGAACTCCTCCCAGTCCGCGAAAATCGATTCGCCGACCTCGGGGGGGATGCCCCGTTCCTTTGCGCCGCGGACAAATTTCTTGCGGTGCTTTTCCAGCTTTTCCTTCTGCTTCTTGGCGATCACCTTTCGCAGCTCGTCAGCTTCGGAGAGGGTGTACCCGCCCAGCTCGACCGCGGCGCGCATGATCTGCTCCTGGTAAATCGGGATGCCGTAGGTCTCTTTGAAAATCGGCTCCATCGCCGGGTGGCGGTACGTGACCGGCTCTTCACCGTGCATGCGTTTGATGTAGGAGGGAATGAATTCCATCGGACCCGGTCGGAACAGCGCCACCATGGCGATCACGTTCTCCAGGTTGCGCGGTTTCATCTGTGTAATATAGCGGGTCATCCCCGAACCTTCCAGCTGGAAGACGCCTGCCGTGTGCCCTTTGCCAAGGAATTCGAACGTCGCCGGGTCGTCGACCGGGATCGTTTCCAGGGTGTAGCGCTTGCCGGTGCGGCGTTCGATCAAATCGCAAGCGCGCTGCATGATGGTCAGCGTCGCCAGACCCAGGAAATCCACTTTGAGCAGCCCGAGCGATTCGACCACCGACATCTCGAACTGGGTGACCGTCTTGATCGGGGATTCCTCCGAACCGCTGGTCGGGCGATGCAGAGGAATATATTCAACCATGGGTTTGTCGGTGATGATCACCCCCGCGGCGTGGGTTCCGGCGTTGCGCACCGAACCCTCCATGTGAGAAGCGGTGTCGATCAGCTCCTTGAGATACGGAGCCTCGTTATAGAGCGCTTTCAGCTCCGGGATTTGCTCGAGCGCCTCCTGGATGGTCACCGCCTTGCCCGGCACGTTCGGAATCAACTTGCTGACCCGGTCGACCTCATTCAACGGGATGTCCATTACCCTGCCGACATCGCGGATAGCTGCCCGGGCTCCCAGCGTGCCGAAAGTGATGATCTGGGCAACTTTGTCGGCCCCGTACCTGCGCGCGCAGTATTCCAGCATCTTCTGGCGCATGTCGTCCTGGAAGTCCAGGTCGATATCCGGCATGGAGACCCGGGAAGGATTCAAAAACCGCTCGAAAATCAGGCCGTGCCCGATCGGTTCAACGTTAGTGATCTCGAGGGTGTAAGCGACCAACGAGCCGGCTGCCGATCCGCGCGCGTTGTACCAGATGCCCTGCTCCTGCGCTTGGCGGCAGAGATCCCAGACGATCAGGAAATACGCGTCGAAGCCCATTTGCTGGATGACGCTCAGCTCATATTCGAGACGCTCCCGCAACTGCGGGTCAGCAGCGCGGGGACCGTAACGGCGCTCCAAACCCTCTTCGCACAGGCGGACCAGGTAGCTGTGCGGGGTGTGCCCCTCAGGCACTTCGAATACCGGAAGGTGATAGCCCTGCGAGGAGAGGTTGACATTAGCGCGTTCGGCGATCCAGAGGGTGTTGCTCAGCGCCTCCGGCACCTCGGCGAAGAGCTCCGCCATCTCCTGCGGAGAGCGCAGGTAATATGAATCATCGGTCATCCGCATTCGATTCTGATCGGTGAGCAGGGCGCCCGTTTGGATCGCCAGGAGGATGTCCTGGTAGCGAGCGTCTCCCGGTTCGATGTAATGGACATCGTTGGTGGCGATGTACCGGGCCTGGTAGCGCGGACCCAGTTCGAGCAAAGTCCTGTTGATCGTTTCCAATTCCGGGATGTCGTGCTGCTGCAACTCGAGGAAGAATCGATCCGGCCCAAAGACCTCAAAATACCAGTCCAGCTGCCGGCGGGCAGCGTCTGCGCCATTTTCGATAATCAGGCGCGGAACTTCGGCCGCCATGCAGCCGGAAGTCGCAATCAATCCCTCCGAATGATCGGCAAGGAATTCATGATCGATGCGCGGGAAGTAGTAGAAACCCTCCAGTTGAGCGGCGCTGGCGATCTTTAACAGATTTTGATAGCCGGTGTTGTTCTCAGCCAGGAGGAGGAGATGCGTGGCATTCTTATCAAGCCTGGGGTCGCGCTCATGCATTCTGTGCGCCGCCAGGTAGGTTTCGATGCCAATGATCGGTTTGACGCCCGCGGATGTGGCCGCGTTGTAAAAGTCGATCACCCCGTACATGGCGCCGTGGTCGGTGATGGCCACCGCGGGCATTTCCATCTCGCGCACCCGCTGGACCAGCTTCTTAATGTGCGAAAAGCCGTCCAGCAAGGAATATTGGGTATGGACGTGCAGGTGCACAAAGGACATGATGGATCGTCTGCCGTTAATCGAGTGCAGGCTGGATCCCAGCCTGGAGTGCGGTGTTCTGCCACGGATGGACAGGCGGACAGGCAAACCCTTCCAGGCTGAACTCAGCGTTCCCGCCGGGTCTCCCGCCTCCCAATCTCGATATAAATTATAGCATTTCCAGCCGCCGGACGGGCGTCTGCCGGCTTAAAATATCGCTTTCCGGGAAAACTTTAAGATACTTCCTCGTTCGCTATCTAAAATATAGGAATGAGCCCGCTCGCGTCGGGTTTCCGATTCCCCGCAATCCGTCCGGAGACTGGCGCGAGCGTATCTGGCAGTAAAACGGCATAAAAACCCCCGCCGGAGCGGGGAAATCGAGCTTAATACCAGACTCTGAACCAGGTCTGCGTCTCGGCCTCCTCGCCGCCGGTAGTGACCTTCACCTCCAGCTCGACCACATCGCGCGGATTAAGCTTGCCGACCGGATAGGGGAGGACGGAAATTCCGTCCGCGTTGGTGTCCGGCGCGCGGTAAGGCTCGCTGCGTCCGTCGGGAGTCTTGACGTAAACCCACACCTGGGCATCCGCCACGGGGCGGTCGAACATATCCACCACGATGATATAGACATTCTGCTGGCTGTTGGGAGTGGCCAGCGCTTTGGTGACAAAGGCCATCGCCCGCGGCTGGCGCGGCTTTCCAGGGATCGCGCTGCCGGACGGCCGGGTCAGTCCGCTGTCTCCCACCACCAGGTCAAAGTAGCGTTTGCCGAGATCGGTCAGCACCACGTGCACGTCCGCCTGAAGCTCGGGCTGCCACTCCATGCGCACTTTCTGGAAGTACTGGACGTAGCGTCCCTCGCGGATCTCCAGGTCGGAAATCGGCTCGCCGAAAACTTCCTTGCCGCCCATACTCTGGTAGTACTGCAGAAACGCGTAGCATACGCTCTTGCCTGTGGCCGGGAAACGCTGGCAGGTCGGCCCGTCGCTGGGCACCGGCGCAAGCGGACCGGGACCCGGATAGAGCAATTCGCCGAGATTGGCCACCTCGATCCGCTGCTTGCCGTCCGGTCCGGTGACCAGATCAAAGCGGGCCTTGGTGAAATACTGGACAGTGGTGATGCCGTTGGCCGACATGCCCTGGAACTCATCGGTGATCGGCAGCCCGTAGATTTCCAGCGGATTGGAGACGCGGTTATATTGTTCCAGGAAAAGGCCGGTTACGCTGTGCCCGGTTTCGAACACCAACGGACCGCCGCCGGTCTGCGCGTACGCTGGCGAGACCAGTCCTGAAACCCATATCAGCATGAATAACAGGGAAAAATTGCGTATAGTACTA
>FWPV01006574.1_pt1 | contig 19438 bp, 12 predicted proteins | sample 2228371 | NCBI WGS metagenome assembly FWPV01 (sample SAMEA103939776, study PRJEB20133) | metagenome
GTGGCTGCCCAGCCAGTCCGCGTTGCGGAACAATCGCCAATCTTGCCCCGACGGATAGACGAATCCGCCGTCCGGCAGCACGAACCACTTCAGGTTCTCGTAAATGCCCGACACGTTGTACAACAGCGCCTCGGGCGGCTCGCGGCCGGTCATCCGGAAATCCAGTGCGCAGCCCAGCGAGAGACCGAAGGTCTGCATGTAGTCGGGGTGGACCATGCCGTGATTTTCCAAGGTGAAGTCGTCGTAGACGTTGGCGCCCGTGAATTGCTCCGAAACCCGGCGGCCGTCCACGACGCGATCCGAGTTTTCGTCGGCCGGGCGCAAGAACGAGTTGATCACCCAACGCTGAAACGCCTTTTCCCAAGCTTCGCGCCGGGGATCTTCCGGCATTAAGAGAACGGCCACCGAGAAGATCTGGCTGTTCCAAGCGTTCTCTTCGGCCTTCGTGTCGTATTGGATTTGATGCGGCGGTACGGCATCGACGAACCGCGCCGCCTCGTGCGCCACCACACGACGGATTCCATGCCGCAGATCATCCGGCAAATCATCCCAAATCCACCAGCCCGCCCGACCCAGCATTTGGGCCCAGTGGGCCGACTGCCAAGCATCCCCCCACGGCCGACCGTCGCCGGTCACGCGATCTCCCGTCACGTGCGTGGCGACGAGGTATCGCATCATTCCCAGGATGATCGGCAGAAGCTCTCTTCGGGTCGCACCGACGACATTCGGATCGTAGGGACCGAACCGGTAAAGAAACGCCAAACCTTCGACGGTTCCGGTGTTGGGACGAATCCAATGTTCATCGCTCTTGCTGTCGGTCGTCAGCAACAAAGCGGCGTCCTCCTGCCACGGATGGACCAAACTCAACAGATGCCGCGCCTGCTTCTGCGTGGCGTCGTATACCGCGTTTTGCAATTCGAGGACCGCTTCCTTGTCTTGCTCCGGCAGGGTCGGCGGCATGACTCCGTCGCTGTCGGCGTAGGCCGCGCAACAACCGCCGCGGAATTGGTCGTAGCCTGCGACCATGGTCCACACCGCCGCCGCGATGAAAAAAGCGTTTCGCATGGTGTTACCTCGTGGCGTGCTCAGGGACAACCGGAGAGTGAATGTTTACGGGAGTGAGGCGGAATTTTCGTAGCTACCGGACCCCCTCGGCGGTAGCCCGTCAATGCCGAGTTTTGTTGAAGAGCTGAGCCGTGTCAATCGCCCTCAAGAGTTTTCCGGAAAGCCCGGGTAGGGCAGGCCTCCGGTTGACGTTGTTCGGAGGGCCGAGAAGGCATGTTTTGGCGTCTTATGACGCTGATGTGGGAGGGGCCTTGGTTGGGAATCCGATCTGCCGGCGCGGCCTATCGACCAACGGGATTGGGTGGGAGGCAGCGGGGCCGGATCGCAGCCCGCGTTCCGCACACCCTTGGGCCGTGCGTTCCGGGTAGGCGGATGATCCTCGTCAAAGAGAAACGTGTTCTGCTGACGATGCCCACGCTGGGTTTTTGAAGATTCGGCGGACCCTTGGGGCCGGTCGCGACGGTCAGCCGGGAGGGCATGGCGGCTTGTTCACGCGGCGCGGCTGGAGCCAGCCGATGAGGATGCCGTCGGGGCCGGGCAGCGGAGGTTGAATAAGCCGAAGATTTCCTCCTGGGTGAGGGCCAGTTTGCGCGGTCCGCCGACACGCGAGAAGATGGTCTCGAAAAGGCGCCGCTTCTCTTCCAAGACGGCATTGATCCGCTGCTCGATGGTATCGACGGCCAAGAATCGAGTGACGGTGACCGGGCCGCCGGCGCCGATGCGATGTGCCCGATTGATCGCCTGATCCTCCACGGCAGGGTTCCACCAGCGGTCGAAGAGGAAGACGTATCCGGCGAATTGCAGATTCAGTCCCACGCTGCCCGCCCCGTAGCTCATCAACAGTACCACGTGCCTCGGATCGTCACGGAATCGGCGGATCACTTCATCGCGGCGAGCGGAGGGGATCTTGCCGTGGAACAACAACGGGTGAAATCGTTCCAGGCGCCGGGCGATCTCCTCCAGCGTCGATACCCATTGGCTGAACACGATGGCCTTTCGCCCGCTGTCGGCGATCTCCTCGAGGTCCGCTTCCAAACGCTCCATCTTCACGCTGGCCCCCGTCGCCGGATCGAAATTGCAAATCTGCTTGAGCCGCAGCACCAACTCGAAGACGTGCTGGATGGCGGCGGCGTCACCCATCTCGGTCAGCCGCAGAATACCCTCGCTCTCCGCCAAGCGGTAGGTCTCGCGCTGTTCCGGCGTCAATTCCACTTCCGCGTCGCGAATCAGTTTCGGCGGCAGATCGGTCAAAACCTGATCCTTGGTGCGGCGGAGTACGAAGTCCGCGATGGTGTGCCCCATCCGCGAGGGTTTCATGTCGGGCGAGAGGAAGCCCGGCGAGAGGAACTCGAAAATGCCGACCAGGTCTTCGGTGCTGTTTTCGACGGGCGTGCCGGTCAAGGCCCAGCTCCGCCGCCGTGCGATGCCGCGGACCGCTTGACTTGTGGCGCCGGCACGGTTCTTGATTCGCTGGGATTCGTCGAGCACGACCAGATCGAACGCCACCCGAGGTCTGCCGTCGCGGCCCGCGGATTCCAAAATCTCTCGATCGCGCGGCAACAGCTCGTAATTGGCGATCTTGACCGGGAAGGGGGCGGACTCCCACTGCCAGCGGCGCCGGCTCTGATCGCCTTCGATCACCAGCACGGGGATTTCGGGGGCCCATTGTTCGAACTCGCGCTTCCAATTGGTCACCAGCGGCTTGGGGCAGACGAGCAATACGGATCGTGCCTCGCCGCTGCGGACCAACAATCGGACCGCCGTGATGGCCTGCATCGTTTTTCCCAGCCCCATTTCGTCGGCCAGAATCGCCGAGTGACGCGGATACAAGAATGCGACGCCTTCCAATTGATACGGAAACGGGGCGAAGGGGAACTCCAAGTTCCGCTCGATCAGGAGCGTTTCCAGCGAAGGTTGCAAAAGGCATTGCAGCCGATCCTCCAGCTTGATCAGGTCCTGGGGCGGCGCGATGCGATGCCGCTTGCCCTCAGCGATTCGCTGCAATAAGGAGTTCCAAGCGGAAGAAGAGCCGTTCGCGGCCGGGGCGTCGGTCGGAGCCGCTTCCGGCCGCATCGGGGCGGCCTGGTCGAAGAAAAAACTCTTCACGGTGACGGCGACCCGAGGAACGCCCAGCGTTACGACCCTAGGCCGCGGAAATGACTCCTTCCAGGGTCGGACTTCGACGGAAAAACCGCGTTGGATCGCGGCGTTCCAACCGGTCGGCAAGACTTCGACTCGGACGCCCAAGTCCGCGGATTGCACCGAGGCGGCGCATGCGAGTGCGGGATCGCGGACCGCGCCGATCCGCCGATCCAGGCCGGCTGCCGGGTCTTCCTTCGCGGCGGAAGTCGCCGGCCGGTTGCCGCCGGAACGCTGCTTTCCAAACAACAATCCCGACCAAAACATGATTTCACCCCCGACGCAAGGCCTCGTCGATCGCCGCGCGAATCCGTTCAAACGGCTCCGAAAGGTCCAAGGCGTCGGTCCAGGGCGCCCAATCGGCGAGAAGTCGGGTGACTGCCGGCGCGTGGGATGCCGCGCAGACCAGCCGGATGCGGCCGAACCGGCCCTGCCAGCACTCCAGTCCGTTCGCCGTGTGCCGGCCGTAGGTGGCGCCGTTGCCGGTCTCGGAAATCGTGACGGCGGCATGCTCGGGGGCGACCAGCGTGGCGGCGGACGCCGGCGACGGCGAGGAACCGCTGCCGAGCAACGCCGCACTTCCGGTGTTTCGTTCCCAAGCTTGCAAGGCCCCATGGGCGAAGCGAGCGACGTCCCCTACGCGGGCCGCACTTTCCTGCGCCGGATTGATGGGCGCATGGCCGCGGTCCGCCATGGTAAAGTGCGGAGCGGCGGGCGGCATAACGTCGTCCAGCATGACTGCCGCCACCGGCGTCCCCGCGTGATCCGCGAAATCCAACAACTCCCAGCGATCCACGCAAATCAACGCTACCGGGGTTTTGGCCTTGGCGACCAGCGCCGGGGCGATCTGCTCGGCAAACAGGTACGGCTTTAATGAATTTCCGTACAAGATCTCCTGTGCCCGAGTCGCCTTGACGGGGGTTGTGCAGTGGAACTCCAAAGGGCGGCCGACCCCGTTCAGGATCAGGTAGCCTCCCACGAACCCGACCTCGGAGGGAGACAATACGGACAGGAAACCCAAGGATAGGGCGGAACGCCCCCCTTTACTACGTGTCTTTTCGCTCATGAGGTCTCACGTGTTGCGGAATCGAGAGATAGCACAGTCCGGTCGAACGGTAGAGCGAGGAGGCGGGGCACGGTGGGGCCCTCCTCCGAGGCTTCCCACTGTATCGGTTCCAATGACGCCGGACTTTATGGCGGTAGCGGTCGTCGGCAAATTCGAAGCTGTAGCGGTTGTAGCGGCGCGGGACGGTGACGATTCGGCGGAACGGGAAAAGATTGACTCAAGTTTCGCGTCCGGCGCTCGACTTTTCTCGACGCGCCTGTTTATACTGATTGTAATAACCTCGTGGAGGAAGCACGCCGATGAACGAAAGCCAATCCATGAAACCTCCCTTTTTTACGCAAATCGACGTGACCCAAGCCGCGGCATCGCCCACGCCGCAGACCGCAGGACTTGCCGAGATCGCGCTCCTGCTGCGACAGATTCTCATGGTTCAACAGCGCCAGACGAAAATCCTGGAAGAGTTGACCACGCAGGTCGGTAACGCCCAACGTCAACGGGCGATGGAGTTGGGACAGTGGCGGCAAGCCAATCCGCACCTGGCCAAGAAGTGCCGCGAGGCCGCCGAATGCTTGTCTCGCGTGCAAACGGAGTTTCTGCACCAGTTGACCGAGGAAGTCAACAATAACTTCGATAACCTGCTGGACGGGGAGTTCATGTTTACCGAGTTCGTGGATCGTTTCGGTCCGCGGATGGCGCACCTGAACGGGATTTTGCAGGTCCTATCGCAATTGAGCAGTCCGCCCAGCCCGGCCAATTCGTCCAACAATTCTCCCTGAATCGGCCGCCCAATCGGGGTGGAGGGTATCAATCGGCAGGCCGGCGGTGGAAGCGTGACGTTGCGGCGACGGAAGTAGCTTCCCAGGAAGGGAGAGGACGCGTGGTTGGCACTCCGGCCTCATGTCTGTGGTTCAGCGCCGGGCGAACCGGAGTGTGTCCCGGCCGACCGCCGGCTTGCACCGGTTCTGCTAGCGATCGAAGCCTGTCCCGAGTCTCCCCGACGCGTCTCTCGGCCCTCTTGCTGCTGTTATGGTTGGGCGGCGGCCTTCTTTGGGGGTTGGGATGTCGTCGTGGCGTGGTCTCGCCGCAGGCGGCTCCATGGCCGGCCCTGGCGCGGGACCCACTGGAGACGGGCCGGGATCTGGACCGTTGGCCCGGCTTTCGCGGCCTTGCGGCACAAGGCGTGGCGCCCGGCGGCTCGCCTCCCGTTCGTTTCGGCCCCGACGCCGGGGTGCGTTGGAAGGCCGAGCTTCCCGGCAGCGGCAACAGTTCGCCCGTCATTTGGGGCGACCGCTTGTTTTTGACGTGGCAGGCGGGAGACCGCCGTTCTCCCGACCTCTACCTAGGAGCCTGGGACCGGCACACCGGACGTCCCTTATGGCAGCGGAAGGCGGCAACCGCACAGAGCACAACACACCCCAAGAACGGCTACGCGTCGGCGACGCCTGCGACGGACGGCCGCCATGTCTTCGCGTTCTTCGGTTCGGCCGGGCTGTTCTGCTACGATATCGGCGGCAAGCTCGTTTGGCGGCGCGACCTGGGACCGCAAGAGCACATTTACGGCGTTGCTTCCAGTCCCGTCCTCTTCGGCGATTGGGTCATTCAATTGTGCGATCGTGAGCGCGATTCCTTTCTCGTCGCCCTCCGCAAGACCGACGGCAAGGAGGCCTGGCGAACGCCTCGTCAAAGCACCGGCGGTTGGACCACGCCGTTGATCGTTCGCTCGGCGATCGCCTCCGGCGGCCGCGATGAGCTGTTGGTCAACGGCGGCCAGGTGGACGGCACCGCTTACCTCACCGCGTACGATCCCCGTACGGGAAAAGAGCGGTGGCACATCGACGGCCTGGAAACACTGGTGACTCCCATGGCGGTCGCGGCGGGAGAAACGGCTTTCAGTATGAGCGGCCGTAACGGGCCTATCTTCGCGGTGCCCTTGGGACGCGACGGCCGACTCACGGAGGCCGACTTGCTTTGGAAACTCCCCCGCGGCGGCCCTTACATTCCCTCAGGCCTCCTCTATCGTAATCGCCTTTACGTCCTGTCCGATCTCAAGCGTCTGACATGTTACGACCCGGGAACGGGCAGGACGATTTGGTCGGGCAATCTCTCCGGGGCGTTCACCGCATCGCTCACGGCGGCGGACGGCAGGCTCTATGCCGTGAACGAACAGGGAACGGTGTTCGTGGTCCGCGCCGATGACCGCTGGGAGCTGCTCGCCGAAAACCGCTTGGGGGACGGCTGTCTAGCCACTCCCGCCTTTGCCGACGGCGACCTATTCGTTCGCACGCGGCGGTTTCTATTCTGTTTTTCGGGCCGGCTTGCCGCCGAGGAGCCGCTGACGGAATCCCGTGTTCCGCCCGGCCGGCCGAACGATTCCGGGTCGCCGAACGTGCGATCCACGTCGGCTGCCCCCGATGCGAATGCGCGGGGCGCTGCCGATGCGGAGCGCTTACCCGAGGCTGACGTACGAAGTCCTGCGGCCTGCGAGACCGCCCCCACCGACGCTTGGCCTCTGTTTCGCGGCACGCCTGCGTGCTCCGGCGTCGCCGTGGGAAACGCAGAACGCTTGCCGCAAATCGAATGGGTCTATTCGGCGGAAAAAGACGCCTTTACGGCCTCGCCCGTCGTCGCCGGAGACATGGTGTACCTCGGCGGAAACAACGGCACGTTTTACGCCGTGGACGTGGGCCCGGGTCGGTTGCGATGGAAGCACGACATGGGCGGCGGATTCCTGGCTACCGCCGCCGTGCATGCAGGGCGCGTGTATGTGGGCGACGTGGATGGCAAGTTCTTCGCTTGGAATGCCCAGGACGGCAAGCCGCTCTGGCAATTCGAGGCGGGCGGTACCATCGACAACGCGGCCAACGTCTTCGCGGCCGACGGTCGCGCCCGCATTCTCTTCGGCTCCCAGGATATGAACCTCTACTGTCTCGACGCGGAAAGCGGAACGCCGGTTTGGAAGACTGCTTTACCCGACCAAATCCGATGCCAGCCGCCCGTCGTGGAGGACCGCACGTTCGTGGCCGGCTGCGACGGAAAGCTGCACTCGGTGGATCTGCAAACCGGCAAGGAACGAAGTGCTTGCGACCTCGACGGCCCGACGGGTTGCACTCCCGCAGTGCTGGGCGGAGCATTGTACGTGGGCACCGAAAGCGGCTTCTTTTTCGGCATCGACTGGGAGCGCGGGCGGCGGCTCTGGCAATTTCCCCCGGAAAACCCCGCCGACGCCTTCCGCTCCTCCGCCGCGGCATGCGGTGCGTACGTGGTCGTGGGTTGCCGCGACCGACAGGTTTATTGCTTCCATGCCACGACCGGCGAAACGGTGTGGAAGTTCGCCGCGAAGCGCTACGTGGACGCCTCGCCCGTCATCGTGGTACCCGAAAACGGCGACCTCACCCACGCCGTGGTCGTGGTCGGTTCCCTGGACGGCCGATTGTACGGCCTGGGGCTGCAAGACGGTTCTCTGAAATGGGAATTGGATTTGGGAGGTGCAGTCTCGGCATCGGCGGCGGTCGTCGGTCGACGCATCTTCGCCGCCACCGAAGAAGGCGATCTCTATTGCTTGAGGCCGGCCGATCCCGCCGCGCCCTGAGGTTGATGCCGAGGGCAAGGCGTGTCAAGGCCCGCCCGAAGAGCGTGCAGCCCGCGCAGGGGTTTTGCTCATCGCCGAATTTTGGTCATCCTTCGGCGGCACGCAAGCACCTTAACGCAAGGGTCGGCCCGCTTGAAGGCGTCCCAAAATCTCGCGAAACTGTTTCAGTCCCAAGCGATAGGGTTCCACCCAATCCGCGCAGCCGGCCATGGTGCCGCGGAATCGAACCATGGCCAGCGCGGCATCCGCGACGGTGAACTTCTTGGCGATCCCCTTTTGCTTGCGGAGATTCGATTCCAAGGCGGCCAAAGCGGTGACGGCGGCTCCCAGGGCGGGGCCTTCCTCTGATTCCAACCGTAGCAGCGGTCGGTCCAGGACGGTCGCCAGGATTTCGCACATCAGGTCGCTACGGGCGATACCGCCGGAGACCGTGATGCGGGTGATCTCTTGCCCAGCCTCTTCGTGCTCCGCAACCGCCATGGCGATGAGGTAGGCCAAGGCTTCCAGGGCGGCGCGATAGCGTACGCCCGGTTCCCTCGGTTCTTGCGGGTACCAACGCAGCCCCGTTTGCTGCCGGTCTATGCCCAGGGAAGGCTCGGGTAAGACAAAGGGCATCACGCCCGTGGCGTTGCAGCCGGGCGGAACCTGCCGGGCTTGGCGCTCCAATGCCGCCCAATCCGGAGCGGCCCCCACGACTTGATCCAAAAACTGGGCGCCGTTGTTGTAACAGCGCATCCAGAGGTACGGCCCCCAGTTGAGTCGCATGACATCGAGTTGCCCGCGCTGGGGGCGGTCCTTGGATGAGCTGTTGACGACCGCGGAATTGCCGAGGATGACGGCGACTTGGCCGGCATCGACGGCGCCGCCGCCCACTAAACCCGCCTGCTGATCGTCCGAGGTGGGGAAAATCCAGGGCCGTTTCTTGCCCGTCAGCCCGGCTTGGAGGGCCGCACTCTCCCGCAACATGCCGACCGGGTGGTATTGATCGATGATGCGAGGCAATTGCTTCCACGCCAAGCGGCGGAACTCCTCGCTTTCCAGGGCATCCAACATTTCGCGGCGCCAGCGCTTGGAGCGGAGGTCCATGATTCCGGTGGAGGCCGCCACGGAGATGCTGCACACGTCGAAATTGCCGGTCAGGTACCCCGCCGCCAGGGCGCCGTGGGGCAGGATGCGATACGTGCGTTTCCAAAGCTCGGCCGGCAGATGCGCTTCGTCCTTGACGAGATGGCTGAGGCTGTAGCGAATGGCCCAGGGACCGCCGATCAAATCCTGGACTCGGTCTTGGCCGCCCAATCGCGCCAGCCCTCGGGCGTGATACTCCGCGAGCGTGGCGTCATTCCAGCAGATGGCGCGGCGGATCGGCACGGCTTGTGCGTCGATGCGTCCGGCCGTGTGGTGGGTGGCCGAAATCCCGCCCGCCGCCCAATCCTTGAGTCGGCCCAAGCGATCCAGCGCCGCGGCGATCGCACGAACGGATGCGTAGGCCTGCCCCTCCAGTTGCATCACGTTCAACTCGCGGATGCCGTCGGCGGGGGATTCGCCGAACCAGATGTCCGTGGGCAAACGGACTTCCGCCAAGACCCGGCCTTCCACGTCGAAGGCCAAGCATTTCACCCCTCCTGTGCTGAAGTCCCAACCGGTAATCACGGCGCTACGTTTCACGCAAGTAAGCGGTTCGGGCATGGCGAACTCCTTCTTGGGGCGAAAGCCGACCGACGACGCGAGGGGAGGGCCGAGCGGGTCCCTCGGTCGACGGCGGACCGAATCACAGTCCCGGTTCCACGGAGACTCTCTCCAAGTTTAATGGCCGCCGCGATCGTGCGGCAGCCCCTGAGTCGCTGCCAGCGGCGTTCGGCGCCATCACCTTCCGCCGACGATGATCCCGAGGTATACCGGCGGTGGGCGACGGTCGCGCCGGCTTGGTATGATGGGGGGACTTGCGGGCATTCCGACCGTGAGTTCGACAAAGGATCACGCCATGCTCGACCCGATCTTCGTCGTCGCTCTGGGCATCGTCCTGGTCATCGTTCTGATCGGTTTTGCCCGGCTCAACGCATTCTTGGCACTCTTGATCAGCGCCGCGGTCGTGAGCCTTGCGGCGCCCGGCGCATGGGAGATGAAGATCGCCCGCGTCGGGCAAGCATTCGGGACCACGGCGGGCAAAATCGGCATCGTGATCGCCTTGGCGGCCGTGATCGGAAAGTGCCTGATGGACAGCGGCGCCGCCGATCGCATCGTACGGACGTGCCTGCGGCTGATCGGCGAGAACCGCGCGCCCGTCGCCTTGATGACCAGCGGCTTCGTCCTCTCCATTCCCGTCTTCTTCGACACGGTCTTCTATTTATTGGTACCGCTGGCCAGATCGCTCTACCGCCAGACGCGGAAGCGGTACGTGCAGTCGATCTTGGTCATCGCGGGCGGGGCGGCCATCACGCACACGCTCGTTCCGCCCACCCCCGGTCCCCTGGTGATCGCCGAGACTTTGGGCGTGGACATCGGCAAGCTGATCGCGGCGGGCATCCTGGTGGGCATTCCGGCGGCCGTGGTGGGGCTGTTCGCGGCGAATCTATTGGATCGTTTGAACCCCATTCCCATGCGACCCTATCCCGGCGAAGAGCAATTGCCCATTCCGCGCGATTCCGACCTGCCGCCTTTCGGGATCGCCATCCTGCCGGTGATCCTGCCGGTGATCCTCATCTCCTCGAACACGGTGGTGCAAGTGTTAGCCAAATCCGCATCGTTCCCGCAAGCACCGCTTCGCATCCTGGCGATGCTGGGCGACCCGAACGCGGCCTTGCTGCTGTCCGCTCTGGTGGCGATGGCGACGTTGAAATGGAAACGCGGACTCAGTTTGGCGGAACTGGGTAAGCGGTGCGAGGAGGCGCTGATGAGCGGCGGCGTGATCATCCTCATCACGGCGGCCGGCGGAGCTTTCGGAGCCATGCTTCAGCAGACCGGCATCAGCGAGCGACTGCCCGCCTTGCTCGCGCTGGAATCGCAAGAGATCGGGCGGTTTTGGCTGATCGCGGCCTTTCTCATCGCGGCCGTCATGAAGACCGCTCAGGGATCCAGCACCGTGGCGATGATCACCACCTCGGCCATGATCGCGTCCCTCTTCCCGGCGGGCGAATTGGCAAGCCATATCCACTGCGATCCCGTGTACTTGGCCTTGTCGATCGGGGCCGGTTCGCTGGTCTTCTGCTGGATGAACGACAGCGGCTTTTGGGTCGTAGCGCGGATGAGCGGACTGACCGAGATGGAGGCCTTGCGCCTGTGGACGGTGCAAGCCGCCGTGGTGGGAATCGCGGCCTTCCTCGCCGCGTTGTGCGCCGCTGCGGTGTTCCCCATGGTGTAAAGGCGGCCTTCGGTGGAAAGGCGGTCTTGGCCTGCCCGTCGGCATGAGCCGCGGGAAGTCTCGCGGGGATCGGACGGATGCGTCGCCTCGTTCCAAATCAGCGATTGCCGCGGATCGTGGGGGCGGACCGCTTGCCGCCCACCACGATGTTGACCCAGGCCGGGTGTTGCCGATCCCCGTATTGCCGTACGTCCTCCAGCAATGTTTCCGTACTCGGCCGAATTTCTCGGGGATCGACTTGCCGCCCGTTCACGGAAAGCGAAATGCGGCGATCGAAGTCGACGAGATCGGGGTTCAATCGCACCGTCGTCCGCCCCCCGCCCGCTTGCACAAAGAGTGTATTTGCTTGGGTCAATCGGCCGCGAATCTGCATGGGTACGGGGTTGGCGGGCGGCCACGACGCAGGGTCGATGATCACGGCCGGGGGAAAGTCCTCGACTTGTACGTACCAGAAGAAGTTGTCCCAGATCCGTGCGCTGCGCACCAGGAACTCGGTGGGCGCGGGTTGGCGGCGGAAACGTTCCATCCAGTCGAAAATGCGGAGGATCTCATCCGAAAAGCCGTCCCGCCCTCGTCCTCGGTACTCTACGGCCGTCGCGTCGTAAGCGCGGTTCAAATAGCGGTCCAAGTCCCGCGCATTATCCGCCACGATGGTCCCGTCGAACTCTCCCATGACCACGTAGAAGGGCAACAGCGCGGCGTTTTGCCAATATAAGGCGCAGAAGCGGTCGGCTCGCCCGCTGATGGGAATCACCCCCGCCCAAAGGCTCGGGTGCGCCAGGCCGATGTCCCAGGCGGCGTCCGCGCCCAAGAAGTGGCCCGCCAAATACACGCGGTCGCTGTCGATCGAAAACCGCTTCATGGCATCCCGCAACGATTCCAAGACGGCCAGATGTTCGCGAAGCGAGTACTGATAGGTCTGCTGCCGTTCGGCGGTCCACTGCGGCGCGATCACGATGTATCCGCGACGGCCGGCCTGTCCAAGGCGAGTTCCTTGGTCCTTCGCCTCGCCGGCCCACCAGTCGATCTCGGTGGCGGGATCGGCCTCGGCCCCGTGCAACACCACGATCGCCGGATATTTCCGCAGCGGATGGTATTCCGGCGGGAGCTGCACGTAGTACTTGGTCGGCGGCAATTCGCCCGGCAGCGGGAGGTTGATCTCGAAGAAGTCGATTTTGTCGGAGATGGGAGGCGGCGGAGACAACGGCGGCTCCATTCCCTGCAAGACGTAGGCCAGATAGTTCGGCGAGCCGCCTTCCTCCGCCAGGATGCGTTGCAAGACGTCGTTACGGGAGAGTGCGTCTTGTGCGGCGAAATACTCCAAGATCAGATTGCGTACCCGTCGCAGCGAAAGTCCCACGAGCAAGCGCCGCGCGGCACGATCCGCCCCCAGATACCAACCCGTGATCGCCAGGGCGACGCGCTCCTCGGCGGGGACGGTCGCGTCCTCCGCGAATTGCGAAAACGTTGCCAACCGAGGGAGCGTGTCCGGTGACAGCCGCGCCGCGATCTCCTCGACGGCTTCGCCGGCCTCCTTCCGCAGGGCGGTCTCGTCGATTTGCCGCACCAGTTCGCGGAGCCTGGCCACCAACCCCTCCGCCTGCTCCCCCTGCTTCTGATATTCCTCCAGAATCTCCCGGACCTCTTGCAGAATGTCGCCCGCCACGCCGTCGGTCGGGAACTTCTGCAGCAATGTCAGGACGGTTCGGTGCTGCCCCGCCGCGCGGCGAAACTTCAGTTCTTCCAAGATGCGCCGGGCTGAAAGTTGCTTCAAAACCTGGAAGGAGCTTTGCAGGTCGGCCTTGGTCTCGGCGGAGACGGCGGCATCCTCCAGAATCGCCTGCAACTGACCCAAGGCGTCTTCATAACGTTCCATTTGGATGTAGAATCGGGCGGCCTTTTTCCGCGTCTCCACGTCGGGCTGATCCGTGCGTCCCAAAAGGAGTCGCTCCAACACGTCGCGCGGAAGGCTGGTGGTGGCCATCCGCATGTCCCAGACGTGTGTAATCCCCTGCACGCGCACCCAGCGCGGGGTAAGCTCCGTGATTCCTTGGATCACGTCCACGCGGCCGGAGGCCGTCGCCAACGTGAAGATCCTCCGCCCGAATTCATCAAAGGGCGTGACTCGCAACGGAAAGCCCACGCTGCTGACGGTCATTCCCGCCGTCGCCACGCGTTGCGGGATGTGGTAGCGTTCCAGGACTTCCGCGCCCGAGCCGGGGCGAATTTCTCGAATCAACCGTTTGGGCACGAAGGTCCGCCGCAACTCGTCGTCCACGAAGACGATCAAGGGGATCGGGCCGCCGCCCTCCGGATCCACGGCCTTGGGCAGGTCCGCCAAGCCCGTTACGATGCCCAATTTTCCCGTCAGCACGCGGCCGTCCCGCATGACGACTTCCTCTCCGCATAAGCGAGAGGCCGTCGCCGGAAGACAGCACAACGCCGCAGCCGTCGCCGCAACCCGCGGTAGCAAAGAGAATCCCCGGCGGTTTCGAGCGTCTGAAGCCATCGAACATCCCCGCTATTTCGAAGCCACAGCCAAAGCATAGCTTGGGCAGAGAAGACCCGGCTTTACGGATGGCGTCCGCGTCGTCCGATGAGTTCATTATGAAACATCGTCGAAGCCGAACCAACCGGCAAAAAACACAAGCACGCACAGGCGGCCGGCGTTCGCCCCCATGTCAAGGAAAAGGTCCTGTCCGGAGGCCCGGTTGCGACGCACCGGAAGATCGCGGCTCGGCCGATCTCAAGGCAGCTTCGGCCGGCCGACTTGCTCCGCCAAACGGCGCACCGCGTCCACGACCACGATTTCCGTCTCGGGAGCGAAGAAGCCGACGCCGTAGACGCCGCGGGTCTCGTAGCCGCCCTCACGCAGCACCTTGGCGGACGGCAGGTACCCGAAAACCTCGTTGCTGTAGCCCGCGATCCAAAGCCGCCCGTGTCCGACCGCGTTCTCGATCAACGGGACGTAGTCCGATACGACTTCGCCGGGCAGCGCCACCAACGTCAAGTCCTCGCCGAATTGCCAAACCGCGATGGGAGCCGGGTACTTCTCGGCGTTAGGCTCGTTCCGATCCATCCGTTGCAACATCGGCTTGGCGTTCGAGGCGATGTACTCCGGGCCGCGCGTCATGGCTTCCAGTTCGGTTCGGCCGGGGACGGGCGCGAAGGGCAGATCGACCGTCTCGAAGGCCGTCTTCAGCGGACCGCGCACCGGTCGCAGCGAGCCGTTCAATACCCGCAGGACTTCCGCAGCCAGGGTCTCGGCGTGTTGGGTAACGTGCTCAAGCTCGCCCCGCGGATGAGGATTCACATCGGCGCCGCAACCGGTCATGAATAACGCGTGCGTGCCGGGAAGCTGCTGCTCGATCTTGGCTCGGGCGAAGCCCGCATAATCGCCCGAGATCTGGTAATGCTGCCCCGTCAGCGTGGTATTGTGGCAGGCCGTCCCGAACACCACGGCGCGAAGGCTGCCGTCGGGTTGGTCGATCCGCAACACGGGGACGCTGCGATCGACGTAGCCTCGCGGATTGAAACCGATGCGGACGCCTTGATCCGTGAATTCGCGACGGTTCATGGGAAAGGCGGCCACCCCCACGCCCCAGCTCAACTTGGCCGGACGCAAGTCGTCCATCGCCTCCGCGGCCAGCGCGCCGTACTTTTCCACCAATTGCCGAGTATAGGCATCGACGATCTGCTTTTGCTCGTCGGGCATCGAGTAGCCGTTCCGTTCCGCGAAGTCCACGACGGGCCCGGTGTGGGTATGCGACCAGTTGAGCAGAATCCGCGCTCGCGGCAGGCCGGTCTTGGCGGTGATGGCGTTGCAGGCGGCCTCGGCCACCGCGGCATCGAAGTCGATGACATCGGCCGTGACGATCACCGCCCGATTACCCTGTCCGTCTTCCAACGCCAAGGCCAGGGCGTAGAGCGGCATCAGCACTCCCTCGGAGGGTTTGTTTCGGGAGGCGTAGCCGGCCATCCAAATCGGCCCTTCCGGTGTGATATCGGCCCGCGCCAGCCCGACCTTCCACAGCTCCGTCTCCTCCGCTTGCGACGAAGTCGCGCGACCCGCCGCCAAGCAACATACCAGGGCCGGGACCCAGCACAGAACCAGCTTCCATCTCATGAACGGCAACGGCGGCGTCATGGTGTTATCCCCCTTGCATGAAAGGTCCTTGCGATCCTCTACGGCTCGACACCCCATGTCGGGATTCCATTCTGGGCGAGATGCTTGCCGAAAGCAATCGTGCGCGGTAGAACATCGGCACATCCGAGGAGTCGCCCCCTCGGCACCGAGGTTGCCGTGTTCGCCGGGATGAGGGCGGGGAGCGTGGGTTTCGTGTGTTGGGAGAATCGGGCATGAAGTACGCGTCCGCCGTCCACCAAAAGCTGGCCGTCGCCGGCGGCCCCAAGGCCGTGACCAATCAACTTCCGCACTGGCCGCAGTTCTCGGAGGAGGCCATCCGTTCGGTCGAGGAGGTGTTGCGATCGGGCAAGGTCAACTACTGGACCGGCCCTTGCGGCATGGAGTTCGAACGGCGCTACGCCGCATGGCAAGGGAGCCGCTACGCCGTCGCCGTTTCCTCGGGTACGGCCGCGTTGCACGTGGCCTTGGCGGCCCTGGGCATCGGCCCGGGCGACGAAGTCATCGTGCCCAGCTATACCTTCATCGCCACCAGCTTCGCCGTGCTGCAAGCCGGGGCCGTCCCTCGTTTTGCCGACGTCAATCTCGACGATCATTGCCTGAGCGTGGAGTCGGCCGAAAAACTCGTCACGCCCCGCACCAAGGCCGTCATCGTGGTCCATCTCTACGGCAACGTTTGCGACATGGACGCCGTGCATGCCTTTGCCAAGAGGCACAACTTGTTCGTCATCGAGGACAACGCCGAAGCCTACGGCGGAGAATACAAGGGCAGGAAGACCGGCACTCTGAGCGACATCGCGGCGTGCAGCTTTTGCCAGAACAAGACCTTTACCACCGGGGGTGAAGGCGGCATGGTCACCACCGACAACGAGGAATGGGCCTGGCAGGCCCGCAGCTTTCGCGATCACGGATACGACGTCAAGGAGCGGCTCAATCTGCTGGAGCTGGAGCAACGCCTGCCGTACATCCACAATCGCCTGGGCTGGAACTACCGCATGACGGAGATGCAATCCGCGATCGGCCTGGCGGAGTTGAAACGTATCGACGATTGGAACCTGCCCCGGCGGCGTCGCAATGCCCGCATCTTGATGGACGCCTTGGCCGGGCTGCCGCAGGTCAAGTACCTGCCGATCGATACCGAAGAACGGCGAAACGGCTGGTATGTTTGCGCCTTTTCCCTGGATATCGAAAACATGAACTGCGACATCGCGAAGTTCGTGGCCGCCGCCGGCGCGGAAGGCGCCCCCTGCTGGAAGGTCTTTTGGCCGCAGTGCCACATGGAGCGCGCGTACCAAGAGCATCGGGGGTTCGGCAACAGCGGTTTCCCCTTCAAATCGAAGGAGTACACGGATCCTGCCGCCGTGGACTACTCCAAGGTGGAGGTCCCCAACGCCTTGTGGCACGAATCGCACACGTTCACTTGCTTCGCCTATCCCACCTTCTCGGAAGACGACATGGAGCAGATCGCCGCCGCCTTGGTCAAGGTGATCAAGGCCTATAGTTGAGCCGGCGGAGCGTGCAGCGCACGATATGCGCGTTGCAATCCACGCATCTCCCTTGCAGCGGGGTTTAAGAACATGGCGCGAAAAATCTCACTCGGCGTGTTGGGGGCCGGTGGCATCGCCTTCCGCAAGACCATCCCCGCACTGGCCGGGGCCAAGAACTGCCGCGTCGTCGCCGTCATGGATCCGGTGGACGCGGGGCGGATCGCGGAGACCCTCGGCATTGCCAAGGCCTACGAAACGGAAGCCGATCTACTGGCCGATCCGGAAATCGAAGCGGTCTACATCGCCTCGCCCGTGACCTGCCACTTGCGGCAAATCGAAGCGGCGGCCGCGGCCGGCAAGCATATCCTGTGCGAGAAGCCCCTCACGCTGAACTTGGAGCAGGCGCAACGTGCGGTGAACGCCTGCCGCAAAAGGAAGGTCTTCCTTCAGGAAGGCTACATGATGAAGTTTCACGGTGCGCATCGCCTGCTCAAGCAATTCCTGGACGAAGGGCGATTGGGCAAGCCGACTTACCTGCGGGCACAGCTTTCTTGTTGGTATCCGCCCATTCCCGGCGCGTGGCGGCAAGACCCGCGGACCGGCGGGGGGGGGGCCCTGATCGATATGGCCTCGCATCTGTTGGATCTCTTGGAGTTCTTCATCGGACCGGCCAAACGGTTGGCGGTCTTGACCGGGCATCTCGTCCACGGCTACCGTTCGGAGGATGCTTCCACGATCCTTCTCGAATTTCGCTGCGGGACGCATGCCACCATCGATTGCTTCTGGTGTATCCCCGATGAAGCGAGCCGCACCCGGCTGGAAGTCTACGGATCGCAGGGGGCGGTCTTCACGGAGGGAACGATCGGCCAGAGCACGGGCGGGAAGATGGAAGGCGTCTTCGCCTTGGGCGACGCCGGATACGACGCGGCGCAAGACAAGGACGTGGCACGCCGATTCCGGCCCATTCGCTTTCCCAAGATCAATCCTTACCGGGCCGAGTTCGAGGCGTTCGCGGAGTGTATTCTGACGGGCCGGCCGCCCGACATCAACGGACCGGCCAACGCTCTGCGGATGATGAAACTCATCGAAGCCGCTTACACCGCCGCGAAGAAGAAAACGTTCGTCAACGTGTGAACCGGGAGAAAACCGCCGGAGCCGGCCCGCCGTGAACGTGCTTGGTTGCGCCCGCCGGCGGTACCATCGCCCGTTTTCGCCGGCATCACCTGCTGCTACGGGCCACCGCGGCCGGCCGTGCGCCGTATTCCCGCGCCTTTTCGTTCCGCGGCGCGAATCGTGAAAAAGCGGCGAGCCCTTCCTCGGGGACACGGACGCCGGGGTTGGATAGCTGCGGGTCTTCGCCGTACACGCCGTCGCTTTCCGCCGTGGGCAATACGGGCCGCGAGGCGATCGGGAGATCTTCGCAGTACCACCAATTGCGGGCGAAGCGGAACGTCTCCGGCGCCGTGTAGGGGCCGACGTTCACGAAGTCGGCCAACTCCTCACGTCGAAAGACGATCAAGTTGTTTTCGAACAGACCGTTTCGCGAAGGCACGAAGCCCGGCTCTCGAGTCTCCTGCAAAATTCTCGCCACCCAACGTCGGGGTCGATAGATGGTGTTGTGCCGGAAGGCCCCGCCGTCCAGACCGACGAAGCTTACCGCGGCGTCTCCTCCCACGAACAGGCAATCCTCGACGGTGATGTCCTTGGCCTCGAAGAGGGCGCCTTGCGGGCGGAAGAAGGCCAAGCCGGTGGAGCCGCCGAGTTGCGCCGCCCGCATGCCCGCGTCGATGAAGACGCAGCGGCGAATCACGATCTCGCCGGAGCCGCCTTTGGCCTGGGGACCGGTGTTCTGCGAGAAGCCGGGCTTTCCGCGGAACTCACAGTCTTCGATACGTCCGCGGTGGCAGCCCACCATATCGACGGCTTGCCCGCCCCAGCCGAGGATGCGGCAATTCCGCACCGTAAAGTCGGTCAGGCCCGACAGCTTGATGCCGTCGCGGTTGCCTTGCGGGCCGACTTCTTCGATGAGCAACCTGTCGATAAGGACGTGATGACTGGGCGTGTCGAAGGAACCGGCGTCGTCGATGTTGATGCCGTTGCCGGTCTGCCCCCGGCAGTGGAGCCCTCGGATGACGAGGTGCGAGACGTCGGAAAAGTGCCAGGCCTCGCTTCCTCCGGTGAAGACGGGAGGTTGGGACGGGTTTTCGGCCTCGATTACGATCGGTGCCTCTTCCGTACCGTGGAGATTCTCCACCCAAATCTCCGCCTGGTAGTTGCCCGGGGCGATGCGGATGACCGTTCCGGGGCGTGCGTCGCGCAGGGCCTGCCGCAAAGCCTGATTCCCGACGGCACGGACCACACGTGTTCTCTCTTGCGCAATCGCGCCGGCCGGTACGGTTCCAAGTAGGCCCCACAGGACGATCAATCCCAGCGTCGGCGGCTTCAGTCGTTGCCAAACAGTTTTCACGGTCGCGTCTCCTGCTGAGCGAAATAAACAGGTGCCCCCAGAGAAGCAGATTCAACGCCGCGCCCCCGCGCCCCGATCGGCGCCGGCCGGAGGCTCCCCGCATCGTCGGACGCGCACGGGCGG
>FWPV01007657.1_pt1 | contig 19437 bp, 13 predicted proteins | sample 2228371 | NCBI WGS metagenome assembly FWPV01 (sample SAMEA103939776, study PRJEB20133) | metagenome
ATCAGTCGCACTTAGTCCCCCAAGAACCGTCCCTTGAGGCCAACCCATGAGGAATGGGAGCAAATCAGCGATCCGTTAATTCCGCGTACCTCGCGGTATCGATGATATAATCCGGGATAAATATAAATCTAACAAAGTGTAAAATAACTTATCGGATTTATCTAGTATCCTTAAGCCCTGGTCAATTACGAGCAATAGACAACCGGAAAAGTATAGACGGAATACTCCGGGAGCGGTATCTTAAAAATTTATCCAAATTCGCCGCGATCTCTCTATGGTCCTTCATCCCTTCCGCTCGCTCCGCCTAGCTTCGCATGGTTGTGCGAAAAATAGCCACTTGAATGCCGTATCGGACCAATTTAGATAACATTTTGGTAATTTAAGTACTCGTGTTATAATACAATAACAAGCGAGGAGGGACAGGTGTATGCATAGGGGTGATCATCTTTTTGAGAACAATATTCCCGTGGGAAACTGGGAGAATAAATACCAGAGCAGCAATCCCATACATCGCAAATTATGCTCTAACTTCATCTCCACCATAAGGGAGACGGTGAAGCCAATAGCCGGGGATGTTTCCTCCATCACCGAGGTGGGCTGCGGCGAGGGCTATCTCTCCGCGGAGATCGCCTCCTGGAACATCGCCCCGGTGAAGGCCTTCGATGTCTCCCCCAAGATCATCAACCTGGCCAGGAAACTTCACGGCAACAAGGGTGTTCATTTCTACGTGCGCAGTATCTACGAAGCTTCTCCGGAATTGGATGGAGCGGACCTGGTCTTCTGCTGCGAGGTGCTGGAACACCTGGATAATCCCGTTTCCGCTTTAGCGCGGCTCTCTCGCATCGCCAATAAGTACGTGCTTATCAGCGTGCCCAATGAACCCCTATGGAGATTCCTCAACTTCTGCCGGGGCAAGTATCTGAAGGATTTAGGCAACACTCCAGGCCACATCAACCACTGGTCTCCCCTGGGCATTAGGAACCTGGTCTCCGAATATTTCAAGATAAAAGATCTGAAACTGGCCCTGCCTTGGACCATCTTGCTGGGAGAAAAGATAGAAAAACTTTCCCTGGAAGCATTGTCCGCCACATGTTGATCGTCGAAGCGGTTTCACAATTTTACAAATTCCTTAATAAGCTCTTAAAGTCTGAGATGCACACCCAAAAAAATTAAAGATAAATAATGGGCATGCGTTACTCATAAATGGAGAATATATTTAAATCGAAAAAACTATTCCCTGCATTCATTGAACTTCCATGTAGTGCACCCAACCCAGAGTCAGCGAAGAAAGGGGGAAACGGCGTTCCAGCTCAATGAACAGATGACATGGTCATTTTAATAACGTTCAGGATCATGATTTCCTGGTCTATAAAGCAGTGGATACATCTATTTACCAATGACATCGTGCCAGGTAACTTCCCAGGATTATAATTGAGCCTCTTTTAACTTGGTGTCATTTCTATTCGCCCAATGTAATCGTATCAGGAACTGCCCAAGATTGATTAACCCCATATTTAGCCAAGGTCCGTGATTGCCTGCCCAGTTCAAACTATATGATAGTGGACTTCACATAACTATCCGGCCTGGTCTCCCTGAAGAGGTTGTAAAGACACCCGCCCATCCCCATGAAAAACCACATCATGGTAACCATGGGTATGGCGAAGAGCATCCATGCGCCGAAGAAATTGGGAATGAAGAAGCCTCCCAGCATCCCCAGGAGGAAGGCTTCGCTGTGATAGCGGACAAAGGGGTCATCCTTGGAGCCTGCCATGGCAAATAGAAGCATCCCGAAATAGACGATGAAGAGGAGCAGAAAGGCGGTGAGCCCAATGAGGCCATGAGAGACCAAGTAAGTGAGGAAGGCATTTTCCACCGCCACCCACATCCACCGAATGCCGTTGTCGTTTATGTCGGTACCTTCCATTCCGCTTCCCAAGCCGAAGAAGGGATGCACCATGAAGGTGTCCATGGCCATCTTGTACTGCCTCATCCTGGCTTCGGTGGCGACTTTGGCGCTTTGGCCACTGAAACGCAATTTGACGAACTCGGGAGGGGCAACGGCCATGATCACCGAGGCTATCACTAGCAATACCACCATCCCAGTAAGGACCATCCGCCTGTCCCAGAATCCAAATACCCCGTAGATAAGCATGACCACCCCCAAGCCTATCCAGGCGGCTCGGGAACCAGTAAAGAAAAGGGCTCCGAGATTGATGGCAAGACATCCTAGGAGTAAAGCCCTCATCCACCAACGCCGGTAATACCATAGCAGGCTGATAAAAAACGGGGTAATCAAGGCCAGATACCCTCCCAGAACGTTGGGATGGAGAAAGGTAGAATTGATGCGGTAGGCCTGACCGGTTCCCTCTCCAGCCACGTAGTTTACCTCTCCGGGAACACCCAGCTTCTTCAAATACTTGGCCTTGACCATCTCCGCCCAACCCTGCCCCATCACCTTCTGCACCAAGCCGAAGAGGGCCACCGCGGTAGCGCAGATCATCACGATAATGACCAACTGTTTCAAGCGTTCACGACCGGTGACGTTGTTGATGAACAGGAAGAAGATATAGGCGAAGAAAGCGGTTCTTATAAAGCGGAAGATCATGATAAAGATATTGCCACCGTGGATGAGCCCGGTACACCAGGCCAGAAAAGTGGTGAGGATGTAGAGGATGATGGGGATAACCATGGGACTCTTCGCCTTCCAGCTCCCTTTCTTCAAAAATATCTGGACAAGCCAGGATACCAACACCATGGTGAGGATGATCTCGTGCACGTTAAAATGCAGTCCCCTAGTCTCGCCGGTCTGGGATATCTGGATACCCAGATCTATCCCAAAACCAGCTTGAGGAAGAACCAGATTGAAGATCAAGGCCAGCGCCAGTCCCAGGTAGAGGTTTCTGTAAATGGCCACGAATAGGGCCACTCCAACTAAGAGAAAAATTATCCTTACCCAGGTAAGGGAGAGGGCCAGGCCCACGGAGATAGCCACCATCAAAAGGATGGCCAGGAACAATAAGGCTCGGTTGGATAGAGAGCCCCTTCTTAAGGCTTTACCGTTTAGCACTTGTGCCTCAACCATGCTCATCAATGGCCCATCACTTCCCGATAAAGGTCTAGGACCATCTGGGCGCTCCTCTCCCAATTGAAGCTGGCAGCACGAGCTATCCCCTGGCGCACCAGGTCACGGCGGAGGTCCTCTTCCAAAGCTAACCTGCCAATGCCTTCGGCGATGTCAACAGGATCCCAGGGGTCCACCAGCAGGCCAGCATCCCCCACCACCTCCGGAATCGAGGAGACCCGGGAGGCCAGCACCGGTGTCCCGCAGGCCATGGCTTCCAGCAAAGGAAGGCCAAAACCCTCGTAGAGCGAGACGCAGATAAAACCCCTAGCTCCTCCGTAGAGGGGTCGCTGGTCCTCCCTAGGGACGAATCCGGTCATAATCACCTCTTCCGTCAGTCCCAATTCTATTATCTCATCCTGAAGATATCCCTCAAAACCCCGATTGTCGCCGCACATCACCAACTGGTAATCCCCGCCCCCGCTTCGCAAAAATATCTTAAAACCCAGCAACATATTGTGGATATTTTTTCGTGGGTCATAGCCCCCTAGGTAAAGAAAGTAGGGTTTTTCAATTCCGTATCTTCTCTTTACCGCCTCCAACTCTCCAGGGTTTTCCAGCGGACGGTATTCCGGGCTTACCCCCTCGGGTATCACGGAAATCTTCTCCGGAGGCAAGCCCCAGATCCGTTCCACGTCCCTGCGGGTAGATTCGGATACCGCTATTACCTTCTCCGCCCTCCAGGCTGCCCGGCGATGAGCCTCCATCCACATCCAGGAAGTGGGGCCCAAGTAGGGACCTCGCAGGATGAGGAGGATGAGGTCGTGGACGGTTATGATGCTAGGGCAGCGCAAGAAGGGAGTCATGTTGTGGTCTATCCCGTGAAAGATTTGTATTTTCGCCTTCTCCACCGCCCTCGCGAAGAGAAGGTGTTCCCCCAGGTTGGTCAAGTAAGGGGGTCCGGGCAGGCGAAGAATCTAGCGCCATTCCACCTGATCAAGCAGGCACGCGTCCAGCATTTCCGGCTGGGGATCCTTCCCGTATCCGAAGAGCACCCATTTATACTCTCCGCCCATTCTCACCAGGCTCTTCACCAACTGCGCGGTGTACTGACCGATTCCTCTAGTTCGGTTGATATTGCCGAGAGCCCGACCGTCCAAGCCTATCCTTAACATCAACCTCCGATTTCCCCTTTCTCCATTATCTTTTGACTGCTTTTAAGAACAAGAGCCTCCCCCGCTTGCGAAAATAGGGCAACTTTTCAAAGGCGTAGCTGAAAGAGAGATCGCCTCGGTAGAGTAAGGGGAGCCGCAGGTGAGGAATCAAGGTAGTCCACTCCACCACGCTCAACCCGGTGCCATCTACCAGTGAAACCAATTCTTCCGGAGAGAAAGAACGAAGGGACTTGCGCACCGGCCTTATGTCCGGCGCCCTGAAGAGGCGATTCCTGGCCACCAGCACCAACACTCCCCTCGATTTTAATACTCTGGACCATTCCCTTAACGCCAGCTCCGGGTCATCAAGATAGTCCAGGGTGAACTGCGCCGCTATCGCGTCCACGCTACCATTAGCGAAGGGAAGTCTATATGGGTCGGCATGGATGCGTTTGAATCCCTCCCAGCGCGTCTCTGCCCTTCCCTTCGCGTCTAACCGGTCTATCTTCGGTTCTATCCAGATTACTTCCGTCTGCGTAAGTTCGGCCAAACGATGGGCCAGCAATCCTTCCGTCTCCCCCACTAGCAACACCCTGCATCCCCTGGGTGGTTCCATCATCTGCAGGACTTTACCCACCCGGAGATATGCCTCCCTTCCACCAAACCGCGGAATCGCCACCGCCAGCAGGCTAGTGCAGAAGATATATCCCAAAGGAGGGGTAAAAAGCATCCGCATGGCCATCCCCTTCCACCAAGAGGGCCTCTTCTCGGGAAGATAACTGCGGGGAAGCACCCTCACCCGGTATCCTCCCGCTCGAACGCCTTTAAAGAGTGACCAGGGGTTCTGTTCATTCACGTGCATAATGTCGTCATATTGACCCCGCAGGTTCTCGGGCAGCTCTCTGCGAAGCAGAACTCTGTAGAGTTTTCTCACTATCACGTACCCCAGGGAATAGAACCAGGTATTGGGACCGGTATGTATTATCAGCCGTCCACCGGGGCGCAATACCCTGTGGATCTCCTTGAGTACGGAGTCAATCTCATGGGGATGGAGATGCTCGTAGACATCGAGCATGAATACCCGGTCAAAGGATCCATCGGGAAAAGGCAAAGTTTTGGCGTCGGCCCGCAGGAATTCAACCCGTTCCTTCAACTCCGGCTCCATGGCCGTAAGCCTTTCCCTGGCCAGTTCCAGGGCGGCCTCGGCGTAATCGATTCCCACGGCATGAGCGCCTCGCCTTGCCGCCTCACAGACCAACTCCCCTCTACCACATCCTATATCCAGAACCCACTTTCCCCTAAGTTCGCCAGCCATATCCAGTGGCTCGCGTATTCTTGGGGGGAGCTCCCTAGAACCCTGAAGAAAGAGATCATAGCCATCGCAGTCGGTGGTGAAATATTCCCGGGTATAGAGCTCCGGCGACACTGGCTCGCAGCCTTTTTCCCTTCTCACTTTCTCCTCCATATAAAGCACTTCTCGAAAGACTCTCGCGATACCACGCTCGCTTATATCAAACGTGCTTCTTAAACCAGTCAAACATGATCTCCCACACCTCCATGCGACCTGCGGGATCGCCAACGCAATGTCCTTCCTCGGGATAGATCTTTAACTCCGCGGTCTTTCCAGCCGCTTTCAATGCCTTGTACATCTGGTACGCCTGCTCCTGGGGGATGATGGGATCTCTGGCGCCATGTATCAGATAGATAGCTCCGTGCATGTTCTCCACGAAATTGATGGGAGACCTCATGTAGTATTCCTGGGGGACCTCCTCTGGGGTACCCCCGATAATGGGAACGAACTCCTTCATCACCTCTTTGACCACAGGATCATCGGTGGACTGGGCGTGATAATATAGCTGCTCGGCATCGCTGAAACCAGCCTCTTCCACCACTGCTTTGATTCCCTCATACCTCTCCGCCACCAGCATGGCTACCCCTGCACCATGGCTCTGACCATACATGCCGATACGGTCGTCCTCCACCAGACCCTGGGACTTGAGATATTCGATCCCGTAGATGACATCGTCCACCTCCCCCTTGGCCAATTCATGTTCACCCTGGGATTCCCCGCTTCCTCGATAGTCCGGGTTGAAGACCAAGTAACCCTGATCACGGATGATAAGTGCCACGTCGCTGAAATCCGCTGCCGTTCCCAGACCCGCATGATTGACCACAATGAGAGGCCAGGGCTCCACGCCCTCCCGGGGCTTGAACAACAAACCGGAGACAATCAGTCCCCCGGAGCTCTCATAGAAGATTCGTTCCGCCACCTTGGGCACGCCCTTGAGTTTGAGGTAGGTCTCATCTATCAGGCGATTGGCTTCGGCGTATTCTTCCCGATTATAGGCGGACAAGGCCTCCATCCATTTGGCTCGCGCTTCTCTTACGTCATAGCCCTCGCTTGCTTTCTGGTTAACCGCTTTGGCAGCTTCCATCCCCCTGGCAGTCACATAAGCGCGATCGATTATCTTCTTCGCTGCGCATCCTCCACCAGTCGCCAGCCCCAAGAGCAGGGCCATACTCAAGAAGATGATCATGATAACCAGGGAAATGCCTGGTTGATTACGACCGTGGCTCATCTTCCTCGACATCAGTCCACCTTTTAGAAGACGACTGTGAAACCAGGGATTGAGCCTGGTTGGCTGTAACTAGATCGCTTTTTCTCCACATCAGTCCACCTTCAATAGTTCGTTTAATTCATTCAATCCTTTCCTGCTAATCATCCTGGTAAGGAATACAATAGCCACGTAAAGGGCCAGCACCGCTACAGCTATGATAATAACGTATCCCAAAGTGCCCAGTACCTCATGGGTGAAGACTTTCCCCCCTACCAAGACCCGGTAGAGCAAGTAGGAGACCCCGTAGCATGCGCCCAGCACGGCAACGGGCAAAATGGCGAAATCTACCAAGTTCACCTGATGCTTCAATTCCCGAGACAATTGAAGATAGAGCAAGGTGAATATGGCGCATTCGCTTACCAATACGGTTATCGCCGCTCCCAAGTAGCCCAGAAGGGGAATGGTTATGAACTCCAAGACCACCTTCAGCGCCAGCCCAGCTAGGATTATCTTCGTGATCACCCTCTGCTTATCTATGGCGATAAAGAAAGGAAAGCAGATGGCGGTCATGAAGGTAAAATTCATGGCGGCCATGGTGAGCCAGGAAACCGGCCAGGCGGAGATGAAGTCATGTTCCTGCAGGATCAACAAAGGCCTGGCCAATAAAGGCACCATTATGGTCAGGGGAATCACCAGGACCAGTACGTACTTCATCAGCTTTTCCCAAACCTCCCCCAATCGCTGGGGGAACTTCCCGGCCACCATGGAGACAGCGGGTAAAATAGCCATATTTAGAGCTAAGGTGAAGAACACGAATGCTTTGGCGAACATTCCACCCGCGGCATAGAGGCCCACTTCTCTTTCCCCCCTTATCCACGAGAGAATGGGAACGTCGATAGAGGCATATATGGTGACGCCGGCTCCTACCACCGCCAGCGGCCAGGCGCTGCGAAGGATATAGGCCCAGAGCTTTCGGTCAAAAGTTAAAGGGCCCTTTTTCATAACGGGGGGCACTTCCGCCTCCCCCTTCTCAGGATCTTCTGTCTTCTCCTCGCAATCACCGGTCCCGGATATCGGCTGAACGATTTCATCCATGGGACAGGTTATCCCGCCACCGGGTTCAACCTGCTCGGCCTGCTCCTGCCCCCTGAAATAATTCTCTTTTTTCAGGATGCCTCGGTAAGTCAGGTAGAAATGGGTTATGGCATAGACATGGGTAAGGATATAGATAAGAATCAGGATGACTATGGCCTGTTCAAATCGTTTTGAAACCACATAGGTGGAGAGACCCACCCTCATGAAGCCCATGACTATATACACCATGGCCACGGTGGTGAGACGCTCCAAGGCGATGAAATTCTCAGCGAGCGAGTTGGAAATTGGTGGCTCCACCAGCAAGGTGAAGGCCATGGCGAACACCGCCCAGAACTGCTCCCCCGCCAGCGCATTGGACCTCTGGAAGATATAGGCGACCAGGTTAGTGACCATTAGCAGCAAAAAAGCCACACCCGCCAAAAGCATGCGCAGAGAAACGATATTGGTGAAATACCAGTTGATTTTATAGTTCTTTTGCGAGACGTCACGGATGGAGATGTTGCCTATGCCGAAATCTGGCAGCACCATGAAGATAGTATAGAGGGCAAAAGCGTAATTGTATACGCCAGCTTTTTCCGGGCCCAGGTCCCTGTTAATCAGAATGGCCAGCAAAAACACCAGGCTGGATGTGACTATTTTCGCCAAAACCAGCGCCGCCGCGTTCTTCGAGACCCTTCCTACCCTTTCCATCTCCGCGCTTTTCCCCATTTATCTCTTATTTACCGATAAGTTCTGCTCTTTGTTTCGCCATTACCACTATTTTTATAAGGGGGAAGGTGCCCCTAAATGGGCAAAATCTTTCCATAAAACCTTTCTATAAAATAAAGCCAAGCCTCCACATCCCTATCTTGACCCTTCCCTACTTTTGCTAGCCCGATGTCGAGACCTGACCGGTGATTCCCAATAGAAAAACCTAGTTAGCCTGGCTTGATATTCGCCCCTTATCCCCGATAACCGGCTCATCCATCCGTTTTCAATCACTCTTGGAGGAAGGTCTGGGCACGGCCCGAGCCAGGATTCTCTTCAGGAACCCTTCTAAATCCCTGCCCCCCGCGCTCGTGTATTCCCCTTCCCGGTTAAGGACATCGGTTATTGCCGCCATTATATTTCTGTTTTCCTCGCTTTCCTTACTATTGGCAGCAAGGAATGCCTCGCAATAGGAAGCGATTGCCGCCTTGGCTGTTTTCCGCAACTCCCCATCATCTGAATATATGGCTTCGATCCAATGTTTCGGTATGGGGACTCCTTTTTCGCCCAATCTCCGGGCATCTTCAAGATTCATCGCGGTGATATCCATTAGACTTCCCGGAGGCTGAAATCCTCTCTTCATCCATCCTTCTTCGGGTGATGGTTCGCGGAAAAATAATTTTTCCTCGGAATCGGATTCCGGCTTCTTCTCCGTCTCCTTGCAGGCAAACACATCTTTTTCCCTGCCTTCCTCCACCATGAAGACCGACGGCGAAGCCTTGCTCGCCTCCTTGTCCACATCAAAATCTGTGACTGAAAGCTTCCCTTCTGCTGATCCCAAGGTATTTTCCTTCATGGTCATAGGGTTGGTGCGGGTGGATCTCTCCCCTGCTTCCACAGAAGGTGCTTCCTTCCGTCTCTTCCCGCTCTCCCACTGGCTTCCCGAGGAGGCCAGACCTGTTTGGGTGGAAACCTCCTCTTGGAAGCGTAGGCTTCTTAGGGTTCTCTCCTTCCTTCCCACTTTCACCCCGTAGAGGACTAGGCCCGCCGGTTTCACTTGAAGACGCTTGAACCCTCCCATGGACATCATGGCGATACTGCGAGTACAATTTTCCAGATCTATGACTACTACAGTGGGAAATCCTTTGGAGGCGATCAGCGCAGCATCCACCGATGTGGAGAGAGGTGGGGTGCTCAATATCACCCACTCATACTCGTCCTCTAGCTCCCGGAGAACTTCCTCGAAAAGCGGCTGCGAGAGTAGGTCGGTGGGGTTCCTGCCAGTTTTTCCCGCTCCCAGAAGATGCAAATAATGTATATTGGTTCTCATGATGGCTTCATGCAAAGCCACTTTCCCCTCCAAGACCTGGGCCAAGCCTATCCTTTCGCTGGCCTTTAGAATCTTCGAGACAGCCTGTTCCCTCATATCTCCGTCCACCAGCAGGGTCTTGTGACCTGTCAGCGCTATGCCCATAGCTAGGTTAGCGGAGAAATAAGGTCCTGATTCCAGGGGAATGGCCATAGCCAGAGCTATGGTCCTCGACTCCGCCCTGCTCGGACTGAAGATAAGCCTGGTCCTCAACTCGGTATATGCCTCATAGGTGAAGGAATCGGGGGGGATAGATGATATAAAAGCTTTCTTGCCCACGCCCCTTTCCCGGGGCAGCATGCCCAGCACCGGCGCCTCCAAAATCTCCTCCGCCTCCTCCAGGGAACGGAAGTGAGGATCGAAATACTCCATACCTATAATCAACGAAAAACCCAGCAGAAGCCCGAAGAAAATGCTTATTCCCAGGTAGACCAGGGGCTTGGGCATAGCCGCCTTCTCTGGCGGCATGGCCCGGTTGGTGAAGTTCAATGTCCCGTTGAGAAGCAAAGGACTTTCAGAAAGATATTGAGAACATACCTCTCCCCAGGTATTGGCGATCTCGGCCACCCGCACCGGACTGGAGTCAGTGACCGTTACTTTGAGTGAGGTAGTATTGGCGACTGCGGCGGCGTTGATTCGTTTTAAAAGCTCACCAGGGGATAGATTAATATCCGATTTTTGTAGCCTCTCCGAAACCCTCTCCGCCACATCAAGACTCTCCGCCGCATCCGCGATGGAGGGCATGGCTGCCGCATAAGCCATCCCGATCATGGCATCGGGCATTTTGGTGGTAGGGCTCTTGGGCGGCGTTGCGGTCATCACGATCTCCACTTTATAAGTAGGCGTCTGCACCCGGCTTATCACCGTGGAGATGAGAGCAGCTAACAGGACAATCAGGATGATAATCCAGTATCTTTTCTTATAAGCAGCAACTACGTCCCGAGGTTTCATATCTTTCTTCTCCGTTCAAGATTATCTTATCTTACTTTATAGTCTTTCTGCCATGTAGAGCTAAACATGTAGAGCTAAATAAATATATCACAAACATATCATATTTAAGCATTTTCCAGCACCGGGAACCATACCATTGATAGATTCGTCAATTATAAAGAAAATATTTAAACTAATTTTTACAATTTAAAACAAATTGGCATGAAGCGGAAAGATATGATCTAGGGAAAGGATGGAGCCCTTAGGGATATTATTTAACAGTTACGTTTTATAAATATTTGAATCCGGATAAGCTTGGAGATAATATTAAATCAGTACAATATTAAGGGTCAGGTCATGGTGCCCTTAAAGGAAAGGGCCCGGGAATCCGAATCATTAATTGAAAGGAGCCGTTTTGAGCTGGTTGAACCTACGTTTTGCCAATCTCAATAAGAAATGGAGAATTGCCCTGACGGCCACGGGCATCTCCATAGCAATAATCCTCGCTGCAGTAGTGGGTTATTTTGCCCTGGTTCCCAGGAAGGTGATGGTGAGATATGGGACCATTGTTCGAGACCCGGTGGATGGATACGTCTGGGAGGATAACACCGAAACTATCTGGGTCTACCCCAAGGACGCTTCCAAATATCGAGTGGAATACATAGATAAACTGAGCGAGGAACACCAGAAAGAGCTTGCCGAGAAAGAAGCCCAGGAAGCCGCCGAGCTGGCCATGCTGGCGCAATCCCAGGGCATAGAACCCCTTAATGTGAGCATAAGCAAGCAGCAGAAAGAGAGCGTGGATGTCCTCCAGCATAATATCGACGTGATGGGCCAGGATATCATGTCGGGGCTGGAGATGCTCAGTGAGCTCAACGCCACCAAGCAGATGCTGGAGAAATATTATCGCATGTTCGCCTCGCTGCAGCTCCCCCCCAACCTGCAGCATCTCCAGCAGCAGGTCCTCTATGTCTGGGGTCTATACATAGAAGCCACCAACCTCCTGATCAAGGCGGCGGAGACCTTGGACTACAGCTACGTGGAGCAGGCCCAGGCCAAGCTTGACCAAGCCAACGCCTATCTGGAGAGCCTATTTCCTAAATAGAAACAGTCTCTCCGAGCGGGCTGCTCCCAAATTCCCATACAAGTCGACATCCTCGATGCCCAACCTCTTTACTGGGGAAAAGCTTCTGAACTGCTCACTAGCATGATTAAACCTCGTTATACTTTCTTCAGCCCGATAATTCCCGATGGCCGCCCACATATTGCGAGACGTGTTGCCTTGTAATGATAGACAGTAAGATAGGCAGAAACGTCGGTACCATCCCATCTCCAGGCCGGCCAAATTTTCCATGCTTCGTTATGGAATGCGAGAATGCCATTTAAAGCAAACTGGATCAAACGGATGACCGACTGTTATCTCTTCACTGGCAGGACGGACCCCGCTGCTCGGGAAAAGCTAATCCTAGGATCGATCGGATGCCCACCATTATCTCTTCACTGATCCGGTTTTCCCTTGTGACCATGAATTAACGAGCGCTGGCAATCCTGTTAAGAACTCCATTATAGCGACAGCACAAACGCCCGGATTATCATTGGAACATAGACAAATAAACTGATATTCTAGATGTATATCATTTAGAAGAATCCATCGATTCCATGGAAGGTAATGAGAATTTTCAGCGGTCCCGGATTTTTTTTAAGGTTGCTGAATCCTTGCTGCTAGGAGCCTTCTATACCACTAAGATACTTTCACTGGTCTTACCCCCTACGACACTACATAAGATTTACAAAGTCCTAGGATATGCCCTATTCTATGCCAGACCGCAGATGCGCAAGCGATTGCTCCTCGGCATCTCCGCAAGTATACCCCAGATTGGCGACCCCGCTGAAATCGCCCGCATAGGTCGGGAGGCATGTAGCTCCGCGCTCCTTCCCATGCTGGACCTCATCCTCTTCTGGAGATACAAGGACCGGTTCATGCGAGAGCTCAAAATAGAGGGCTCGGAATATCTCGACCAGGCGGAGTCCCAGGGTAAAGGGGTGATCATCCTCTTCGCTCACCTGGGAGCTTACGTGCTCCTTCCGGTAATAATGTATCATATCGGCAGGTCTATAACTCCCATAATATTTCATCCCGCCGCCACGCCCGTTCCCCGTTACATCTCCACTCTGGCAGAGTTCGGCAGCAATCTGGGTTGCGATCCCCAGGAGCCAGTTTTTTGGACCGGGCAGAACATGGCGAGAAGGGCCGGGAACCACCTAAAGAAAGGCAAAAGATTGGCCGTCACCTTTGACGTGGATGGCCAACACATTGTAAACTTTTTCGAGCGACCAGCCGCTCTGGCGGGCGGGATCGCCCGTTTCTCCCTAGGTTATGGGGCGCCCATCGTGCCCCTGTGCTGCTTGAGGGGAGAGCGCGAATTTCAGCTCCGCTTGGTTTTCAGCGAACCTCTGATGTACGCACCGGCGGGAAATATTGAAGAGGATATTCATGCGATCATGGAAAAGGTGGCCCAGGCAGGGGAGGAAATGATCAGATTGGCTCCTCATCAGTGGATGAGCTGGTTCGGTCTTAATCGATGGTGGGATAAGGCTAGGGAAATCAAGGCCGCTTAGAGGTGATGAGAATGGACGCGGATTTAACTCCCATAATGGTATGTCCATCTTGCCGTTCTCATCTGGAGGCGAACGATTCCAATTTGGTCTGTTCCGCTTGTGGAACCGGATACCTCGAAATCGAAGGATTACTTGACTTCCTCCCCACGGACGCCGATCCATTGAAAAAATCGGAACGAGACCACTACACGGAAAAGGTAACCTACTACCTGCAGATGCATAAAGCCTGGTGCCGAAGCCCCTTTTACCGTCATTTTCACCGGAACTTTCTCGATGAACTGTGCCGGCTCCCCCGGGGATCGCTCATCCTGGAGCTGGGATGCGGACTGGGACACGACGGGGCCGAACTTTTGCGCTCGGGATACCGGTTAGTGGAGACGGACATTGCCCCGGGACAGCTCCTGGAGGCAAGGAAGCTGCACGAAAGGGAAGGACTGTCCAGCGAATCTATTTATCTCTTAGTCGACGCTGAGCGTCTCCCCTTCCGGGACGGAGTCTTTGACGGCGTTTTCATGGTGGCTACTCTTCATCATCTACCCCATCCCTTGCAATCCCTCAAAGAAATCCACCGGGTACTTAAACCAAAAGGATTACTGGTACTGGGCACGGAACCTAACACCTGGCAACATCGAACCATATATCCCCTAGGCGGCAGGCTTCTACGCCTGATGCGGGCGCGGACTCGGGATAAGGAGGATATCTCGGAGCGAGTTTCCCAAGCAGACCAACAGACCGAAGGTTTTTCCGCCAAAGATCTGGAAGGGCTCTTCCGGGAAGCGGGTTTTTCCCGATGGGAGCTGAAACCGGCTGGCTATCTTTCAGCGGCGCTCTTTTTTATCGCCACCGAGGGTTCCCAGATCTTACAGAGGGACATACGATTCTTTGCTCTGGAGAGACTGACCATTCCCATTGACGAAGCCCTAGGTCGCCTGCCCTGGCTGCGCCGTTATCCCTGGCATTGGAACGCCACCGCCCACAAACCAGGATAATGTCAAGCGATTATTGTAGAATATGAGAACAACATTGACCACTAGTATCGCAGTTGTTACGTTTATGTTACGATAATGTAACAATTTCGTTGCAATTTGGGTAATTTTTAGGTATTTGCTTGCATACCTTTTATAATTCTTCTAAATTATTAATAGTTATTAATGAAAGGAGGTGAATAAAATGACCAAAGCAGACTTAGTAGCTCAAGTGGCTAAAAACTTTGATCTTTATTCGATTGATTTGCAATTTTTTCGACCATTATAAACGTGTTTAAATAATGACCAGGTCCGAAATCTTGACAAAAAAAGGACGCAAAGCATGGCGAGTGGGGCTCTGATTGAAAAAAAAGCTTGGGAGAAAAATCTGGCGGAAAATGTGATTGGGGGTCTTTTCCCTTGTAGGATTGGTCCAGGATAGCTCAATCCCCTCCTTAATGAATATCCGGACAGCGAAAACCCCTTGACTCTGTGACATGCTTTGCGGCGGACCATGATGGATATATGTTCCGGGGGATGAAGGAGAAGAATGGTATGAGGGTGGCCCTAGTGCACGACTGGTTAACCAATTTTGCCGGTGCGGAACGGGTCATTGTGGAAATGCACGAAACCTTTCCCCAAGCCCCCATCTATACCTCGGTCTTCCGACCCGAAGTCTTTCCTCAGCTTGCTGGAGCCGATGTGCGCACCTCTTTCCTCCAGAAAGTACCTCTGGCAAAGAGTAAGCATCAGGCCTTTCCGCTGCTGCGCACGGTGGCGTTCGAGTTATTTGACCTTTCCAACTACGATGTGGTCATCTCCAGCTGCCACGCTGAAGCCAAGGGGGTAATAACCCGTCCGGAAACCCTGCATATCTGTTACTGCTACACTCCCATTCGCTATTATTGGAGCGGTTACCACCATTATCTGCAAAACCCAGTCTTCGGTCCCTTCAATGCCTTGGTGAAGAGGGTTATGCCTCTTATGACCAACTATTTGAGGTTATGGGACCGCTGTGCGGCGGAGAGAGTGGATGTCTTCGTGGGCATCAGTCAGCACGTTGCACATCGCATCAGAAAGTATTACCGCAGAGAGGCAGAGGTAATCTATCCACCGGTGGACACCAACTGGCTGAAGATCTCCCATCGGGTCGACGACTACTTTCTCGTGGTGGGGAGGCTTATACCTTACAAGAAAACGGATATCGTGGTGGAAGCATTTAACCAGCTGGGCCTGCCCCTGAAGATCGTGGGTACCGGCTCAGAGCTGGAGCGCCTCAAGGGCATGGCGCGAAAGAACATAGAGTTTTTAGGGAGGGTTTCCGACCAGGAGCTGGGAGAGATATACTCTCACTGCCTCATTTATATTCCCCCAGGAGGAGGATTTCGGTATTACCCCGTTGGAGGCAATGGCCGCGGGAAGGCCGGTGATTGCCTATCGGGGTGGTGGGGCGCTGGAAACCATTTTAGAGGGAGAAACCGGTATTTTCTTTGATCGGCAGGACTCCCAGTCCATCGTGGAAGCGGTCCGTTCCTTTGACGCCTCCCTCTTCAAACCGGAGATCTTGCGAGAGCACGCCAAGGCCTTCGATACAAGCGTATTCAAGAAGAAGTTGAAAGAATTCGTGGAGCTGGAATGGCAGAAATTTCTCCAGGGCGAACTCTATACCAAAGACACTCTTAAAAATCACGGGGAAGTATTAATGCCAACGGCATTTAGACATGACGAGGCTGATGACTGGATGCAAAAACCTTGCCAACAAAGATGGGGGTGATTGGACTTGGAGAGACGGCTGCTCACCAATGATCTGATCGAATTGGAAAAAATCGCTGAAGAGCGAGAAAGAGCGGGCACAGGGCTGGCCGGCTTGGAGAGCTTCGAGACCTTAAAGTGGCAGAGCCCTTCTTCAAGGCTATCTATGAGAACCACCAAAAAACTTGAGAGCGCCACGCTGATTTGCTCCAGAATAGTCGTGGATACTTTCGCTACCATTACCGCCATCTGGTTGGCCTACTGGCTCCGCTTCAGCAACTCCTTATTCGTCAAACTCTTCCCCCCAGAGAGCTTTCCTGGTCCCCAGGTCTTTCTCTTCCCTTTGATCGCCTCGGTTCCCATACTCCTGCTCTATCTTAAGGTGTTCAAGATGTACGACGTAAGCAAGTACGTGCGTATCTTAGACAGGGTCCCCAGAATTGTGGGTGCAGTCAATGCTTACATAATAACCTTGCTCATCGCCTCCTTCACCATCAAGGCCACGGAGATTACCATGGGTTACTTACTGCTCTTCTGGTTGCTCTGTATCATCCTGATCTTTCTGGGCAGGGCTTTGCTGCAGATACTCTTTTCTGTAGCGGGAGTTAACGAAGTGGTGGTACGCAATACCCTTATTGTGGGTGCGGGAAATGTGGGCAAATCGGTGGCCATAAAGCTTCTGCGTCATCCCAAGTTTGGACTAAGACCGGTGGGCTTCATCGACAATGATCCCCTCTATGAGAAGTTCGAAGAAGATGAATTAAAGGATATCAAAGTATTAGGGAAGCACAAAGATATCTGCCGCATCATCAATAAGTACGACGTGGAGAAAGTTATTATTGCCTTCTCCAATGCAAGCCACGAGGAACTGATGGACCTCGCCTCCAAGTGCAAGAGGGCGGGAGCCACTTGTTCGGTGATACCACGGCTCTTCGAGGTCATAACCGGTGACATCGTGGTAAACGAGATTGGAGGGATTCCCCTCATTCACTTGGGCAACGCCAAAATAAGAGGCGTCTCCTCAGTGATCAAAACCTTGGAAGATTACATCCTGAGCTCCCTGGTTATCCTGTTTACCTGGCCACTGTTCCTGGCCACGGCCATCGCCATCAAGTTAGACTCACCTGGGCCAGTGTTCTACGCCCAGGAAAGAATGGGTAAGGATGGCAAGAAGTTCAAGTGTCTTAAGTTCCGTTCCATGGTGAATAACGCGGAGGAGCTTCAAGGGGAACTCGTCCACTTCAACGAATGTGATGGGCCCATCTTCAAGATTCGAAATGATCCACGCATCACCCGGGTAGGTAAATGGATCCGCAAGTTCTCCATCGACGAGCTTCCCCAAGTCTTTAACGTGCTGGCCGGGCATATGAGCCTGGTGGGGCCGAGACCTCCCATCCCCTCGGAAGTGGAGCAGTACAAGGAATGGCATAGGCAGCGCCTGAGCGTAAAACCGGGGATAACAGGTCTCTGGCAGATTAACGGGCGCAGCGAAACTCCTTTCGACGAAATGATAAAATTCGACCTTTATTATATCGAAAGATGGTCACCCTGGTTGGATTTCAAGATCATAATGAGAACTATAACCGCAGTGATAAGCAGCAAGGGTGCCTATTGACAGATTCCTTATAGGATCACAAAAGCGCGGGTCTAGACGGTCGAGGGACAGACACATAAATGGAGGGACAGTAGTCTGCTAAAAGGGGGACAAATATTTTCGTAAACAAGTAAAACTCCTATTGCTTGTCTTAGCTGCCTGCAAAAAACTGCGAACAATTATCCCTGTTTAAACCTTTGGCGGATAAGCAATCCGTGAGAACGGGCTAATATGCCCGTGCTAAATTGCGTCACGAATGTAAAGGGGGGGTTGAAGATGAACGAGAAAAGGTTGAATAGGTTTCCGGTTTGCTTCTCATGGGTTTACATATTTATAGTGATACTTCTAGGGAGCGTGCTGGCGTTATCTCCTGGAACCCTTTATTCGCAGTTGGCTTTAGCCGCTCCCGGAGACGTTATCCCCTGCAGCTACACGGACTTACAAGGATGGGCGAACGGGAATAGCTTTTACAGCGCTATCAGCGCCGATGGGAGATATGTGGCCTTCGACACCCTCTCCTCTAATCTTGGAGGGGTAGAGGATAAAAATGACGCCTGGGACGTAGTGCGCAAGGATATGGTCACCGGAGAGGTGGTTTACTGCTCCATCACCTCCGAAGGCAAGGTGGGTGACGGCGACAGCCGGAGGCCTTCCATCAGCTGGGACGGAAGGTATGTGGCCTTCGAAACCCTGGCAGACAACCTTATCCCCGGAAGTGTCCCCGGCACTTGGGAAGTGCTGGTCAAGGATATGGTAACCGGCGCCATCGCCCGGGCTTCCGAGAGCGTCTCGGGAGAATCTCCCAACGGCAACTGTACCTATTCATCCATCAGCGGGGATGGAAGATATGTTGCTTTTAAATCAGAAGCCACCAATCTCCATCCCGATGACAGCGATGGAATCGCGGATATCCTACGCAAGGATATGCGCACCGGGGCGGTGGAGCTCTGCTCCGTTTCCTCCTCCGGAGTAAAGGGCAACGGTAGAAGCGACAACCCTTCCATCAGCGAGGATGGAAGCAAAGTGGCATTCTGGTCTTCCTCCGATAACCTGGTGGTTGGAGATACAAACGGGACGGACGACGTATTTCGCAGGACCATAAACCATGATTTAAATGACATCGCCGCAGTTAACTCCAGCTACGCCTTCGCGGTGGGAGACGGGGGAACCATAATGCTAACCACCGACGGAGGAGCTAACTGGACAACTCAAAATAGCAGAGTTACCGTAAACCTAAACGCCATCCATGCGGTCAACGCCTACTGGGCCTGGGCGGTGGGCGACGAAGGAACCATCCTGCTCACCACCGACGGAGGGGCTCACTGGACACCCCAGAACTCCGGCACCACCCGTAACCTGAGGGGAGTGGCCGCGGTCAATTCCAGCTGCGCCTTTGCCGTGGGAGATGAGGGAACCATCCTGGCCACTTCCGACGGGGGAGCGCACTGGAACCTGCTTCCCTCCACCATTAACGCGGAAGACCTTTATTCCGTCTTCGCGGTCAACGCCTACTGGGCGTGGGCGGTGGGCAGCAATGGCACCATATTACGCACCACCAATGGAACCAACTGGGCGCCCCAGAACTCCGGCACCACCCGTAACCTGCGGGGAGTGGCCGCGGCCAATTCCAGCTGCGCCTTTGCCGTGGGAGAC
>FWPV01007658.1_pt1 | contig 19437 bp, 16 predicted proteins | sample 2228371 | NCBI WGS metagenome assembly FWPV01 (sample SAMEA103939776, study PRJEB20133) | metagenome
GGTCCGTTGTCCAAACTCCAAGCAGATGCGCCAAAAGCATGATAAACAAACGACTCTGGGAACCTGCCCAGAGTCGTTATGCTTCGGACCACCTGCCCGCTCAGGGGCCGGTTATGCGCCAATTTTATTCGCCCGGCTCCAAGCCCAACACAGCCCTCAACTCCGACTGCTTGAAATCAACGACGATCGTGCCGTCTATGTCAAAAACCGGTGTAATGAGCGGGCCGCCGGTCCACCGTCGGACACGGGCTTCGGCCTCCGGCGAGGTCAAGACGTTAACCTCGGTATAGGGCACCCCCTTGCTCTCCAAAAAGCGGCGGGCCAACCGGCAGTCTATGCAGCCCGGCCGACAGTAGAGGATCACCGACTGGGGTTTTGCCCGGTGTACCGCCGACGGTGTAGAGACCGGCTCGGCCGTAACCTGCTCAGCCGGTATGACCGCATCTGGCTCCAATTGGCGAAGGACCTGAAAGACCTGCTCATTGTCGGGTTGATCGCCGATGTCGTGAATATCCACATAGCGGACAATCCCCTCCTTATCCACCACAAACAGCGCCCGCTCAGAGTACCCTTCCTCGCGCAAGACACCATATTTTTGAGCCACAGCGCCATGCGGCCAGAAATCGCTCAACAGCGGATAATGGATGCCGCCCAGGCTCTCAGCCCAGGCCTTCAGACAGGGAATGTGATCAACGCTGATACCCAGAACCTGGGTATTATACCCTTCGAACTTGGGCAGATCAACCTCGTACGAAGGGAGCTGGTTCGTTCAGACCGGGGTCCAGGCCAGAGGGAAAAAGGCGATCAGCACGTGATGCCTGCCCCGATACTCACTCAGCCGGATTGTGTCATCCTGATGGCTTTTTAGCTCAAAATCAGGGGCCTGCATACCAACCTCTATTTTCATTCCGCACCTCCTTTATTTTAATTTTCGTTACAAAAATTATAACATACTTCGGCCGACCTGTCAAGAGGCAGCGGAAGAGTGGAAAGTGCGGTTTCGGCCATGAACCGCTCCAGGTCCACCAGTGCGCGGCGAACGTAGGCCACATAGCGTGCCCGCTTGTTGCGTACCGGCGGAACCAGAGGGGGCAGCAGGCCAAAGTTGGCTTTCATCGGTTGAAAGGGGGCAGAGGCAGAAGCGGCAACATAGCCACACAACGCCCCGATCATCGTTGTCGAGGGAAAGAGAAGGAGGGGGTGCCCAACCACCAGCCGGGCGGCGTTCAGTCCGGCCACCAGGCCGCTGGCGACCGATCCAACATAACCCTCCGTGCCGGTGATCTGCCCGGCAAAAAAGAGGTCATCCCGCCCTCGGAACTGCATCGTCGGGCGCAGCAGCATTGGCGAGTTGAGGAAGGTATTGCGGTGCATCTGGCCATAGCGCACGAATTCGGCGTGCTCCAGCCCAGGAATGAGGCGAAAGACCCGATCTTGCTCCCCCCACTTCAGGTTGGTCTGGAAGCCTACCAGGTTGTAAAGAGTGCCCGCCTGGTTGTCCCGCCGCAATTGGACCACGGCGTAGGGCCGCTCGCCGGTTCGCGGATCGATCAGCCCCACCGGCTTGAGAGGACCAAAGGCCAGAGCCTGAAGTCCACGCCGGGCCAACACCTCCACCGGCAGGCAGGCTTCAAAAAAACGGGGGTCTTCCCGTTCAAAGTCGCGCAACGGGATCGTCTCGGCACTCACCAATTCCCGGACAAACCGCTCATATTCGGCCCGGGTCAGGGGGCAGTTCAAATAGTCCCCCTCTTCCTCCTCGCCCCGTTCATAGCGGCTGGCCCGAAAGGCAACCGACATATCTACCGACTCGGCAGTGACGATGGGGGCCATGGCGTCGTAAAAATAGAGGTGCTCAGAACCGGTCAGCGCCGCGATCTGCTCGGCCAGAGCCGGGGAAGTGAGCGGCCCGGTGGCGATCACCACCGGCCGGCCCTCAGGGATGGCCGTCACTTCCTGGCGGCACAGAGTAATGGCCGGGTGAGCGGTCACCCGATCGGTTACCATTTGGGCAAAGGCTTCCCGGTCCACAGCCAAAGCTCCGCCAGCCGGCACAGCCGTGGCATCGGCACAAGTCATAATCAGCGATCCCAGGCGACGCAGCTCCTCCTTGAGCAGGCCAGGTGCCCGGTCGGCAAGGTTGGAACCCAGAGAGTTGGAACACACCAGCTCGGCCAGTCGGTCGGAGACGTGCGCCGGCGTCATCCGCACCGGCCGCATCTCATAGATCGTCACCTGCAGGCCATACCTGGCCGCCTGCCACGCCGCCTCGCTGCCCGCCAGGCCCCCGCCAATGACCGCCAGATCAGCCACTATCTGCCCCCTGGCCCAAGAGATCACAAATGGCCAGCAACATATCTCTTATGTCAAACGGCTTGTCGAAGCAATAGCGCACCCCCAACTGGGCCACCTCGTTCCAGAGCGACTCGGAACCGTAGGCCGTCATGAGGATGATCGGCACCTGGGGCTCCAGGTAGCGCACCCCCTTGATCAGCTCCAGGCCGTTAAACCCAGGCATGCGCAGGTCGGCAATCAGCAGGTCATAAGCACTCCTTGCTAGCTGGCTGAGTCCCTCCTCACCCGACAAGGCCACATCCACCTGGCTATCGGGAAACTCGAGCAACAATGCCTGGCGCAGGGCAATAACCAGGTCCTCCTCGTCGTCTACGATCAGAATCTTGCCCTTCATACCCCCCTCTGGCCTCCTCGATCCCGATTGCTTCCTTCCCAGACGAAACCTCCCTCAATCCATATTATACCATACTACCTGATTTTTCCAATCCCCCATCTTGTGCTATACTGCAAACAGGAGGGTGAAATGCGATTGGTAGATATTATCGCCCGCAAGCGGGATGGCATGGCCCTGAGCGCCGAAGAGATTGATTTCCTTGTCCAGGGGTTCACCCAGGGTACCATCCCTGACTATCAGGTTGCCGCCTGGCTGATGGCGGTCGTCCTGCGCGGCATGGACCGCCAGGAGACCATTGACCTGACCAAGGCCATGGTTCGATCTGGGGTTCAGCTAGACCTGCAAGACATAGCCCCTTTTGTGGTAGACAAGCACTCGACAGGCGGTGTGGGCGACAAAACGACCCTGGTCGTCGCCCCACTGGTAGCTGCTGCCGGCCTGGCCGTGGGCAAGATGTCGGGCCGGGGCCTGGGCTTCACCGGCGGCACCCTTGACAAGCTGGAGTCAATCCCCGGCTTCCAGGCCGAGCTGACAACCGACCGTTTCCGCGCCCAACTCAAGGCGGTAGGGTTGGTCGTAGTCGGCCAATCGGCAGAGATGGTGCCTGCCGACGGCAAGCTGTACGCCCTGCGCGATGTGACGGCCACCGTAGACAGCCTGCCCCTGATCGCCAGCTCGATCATGAGCAAAAAGATCGCCGCCGGAGCCAACGGCATCGTACTGGATGTCAAGGTTGGGCAAGGGGCCTTTATGAAGACAGAAGAGGAGGCATTGGCCCTTGCCTCGCTGATGGTAGACATTGGGCAGGACCTGGGCCGGCTGGTGCGGGCTGTGATCTCGGACATGAGCCAACCCCTGGGCCGGGCGGTGGGCAACGCCCTCGAATTGCGGGAAGCACTGGACACCCTCCACGGGCAGGGACCGGCCGATTTCCGGCAACATTGCCTGATCCTGGCCAGCCAGATGCTGCTCCTGGCCGGCCAGGCACAGCATGCCGCAGAAGCCAGGGCCCGCCTGGAGCGGCTGCTCGACGGCGGGCAAGCGTTGGCCAAGTTCCGAGAATGGATCGCCGCCCAGGGGGGCGATCTGACCTACGTGGACGATCCAACACGGCTGCCGAGCGCACGGCATGTCGAAAACGTAAAAGCCCCCTGCTCCGGCTATGTGGCCGCCCTGGATGCCCGTGAAGTCGGCCTGACAACGATGCTGTTGGGTGGCGGGCGGGCCAAAAAGGGGGACCGGATTGACCACGCCGTGGGGGTTGTGCTCCACGCCAAAATCGGCGACCTGGTGACAAAGGGCCAGCCCCTGCTCACCATTCACGCCAACGACGAAGCCCGGCTATTCGACGCCCAACAGCGCCTGCTGGCTGCCTATGAATGGAGCGATGAGCCGGTCGAGCCGCCGCCCCTCATCCACCAGATCGTTACCGGTCAACGCGAAACGTAAGAAACTGACGCCTCACGCTTGACGTTTGACGCCTGACGTTTGACGTTTGACGTTTGACGTTTGACGTTTGACGCCTGACGTTTGACGTTTGACGTTTGACGCCTGACGTTTGACGTTTGACGTTTGACGCCTGACACTCACCAGGGGGTAACCATCCGCTCGGCGATCACCTGACGGTAGACCCCCTCCGTCAGCCGAGCGATACGCCCCCAGTTGTACTCCTCGCGGGCCACGCGATAGGCATTGGCCACCCTCATCGCGGCCCATTCCGGGTGTTGCAGCGTGTGGACAATCCCCCATGCCAGCGAGGCAGGGTCGTCGGGATAGACGGTGATGCCGGTCTCGCCATGCTTCACCACATCCTTGAGCCCCCCCACCTCGCTGACCACCACCGGGCATTGGGCGGCCATTGCCTCTAGCGCGACGATGCCAAACGGCTCGTATAGGCTGGGAAAGACGGCGCAATCGGCGATCTTGAACAGGCGGTCGCGGTCATCGTCGGAGATAAAGCCGGTGAACAGCACCTTCTCCCCCACGCCCAGGCCCCAGGCCAGAGATCGCAACGAGTCCAGCTCCGGCCCTTTTCCGGCGACGACAAGCTTGGCAGAGGGTTGTTGAGCCAGGACCAGCGGCATGGCCCTGACCAACACCTGGACCCCCTTCTCCAAGACCACCCGCCCCACATTGAATACAATCTGTTCAAAGGGCAAAGCATACGTGTGGCGAAAATGGGCCAGGTCCTGGCCCTCCAGCCGGTCAAAGCGGGCGGTATCCACGCCGTTGGGGATAACATCAATCTTGTCGCGGGGGCAGCCAAAATAGTCGGCGATCTCGTCGCGCATGTAGCCGCTGCAGGCGATGACCCGCCACGACTCGTAGGTCAGCCACCATTCGACGTGGTGGATGGCCCGGGCCTGGTCACTGCCCAAGGTCCCCCGGCCCCGACCTCGCTCTGTAGCGTGGATAGTGCTCAACAGCGGGACTTTGTAGCCGTGCTTGATAGCCACCCCGACAAAGGCCACCAGCCAGTCGTGGACATGGATCAGGTCGAACGGGCCGGTTTCTTGCCACAGGTGGCGGGCATACTCCTCCAGGCGCAGGTTGGTCTGCCAGGCAGTGGTGTAGAAATCCCCCTCAGTAACAGGCGGCTCTACCCGATGAACGGTGGCCCGCCCCACCCGCTCCAGCGGCGCACCCCCCCCCCAGCGCGGCGCAACCAGGTGAAGGTCCATCCCCGGCAAAGCGGCCAGGGGGGGGAGGAGCTCGGCTACATGCTTGCCCAACCCGCCGACCACGTATGGCGGGTATTCCCAGGAGAACATCAAGACACGCATAGGCCCCCTCAGCAACCGAGACTCAGCCGTCAATGGCCGGCCATCAGGGCCGACCGGACGGCCGCACGGGTAGGATGACCTTCGGCGCGGGCGACGGCGTCAAGGGCATCCAGCAGGCGTTGGGCAGCAGCATAGGCCCACCAGGCGGCCTGGCCCGGCGGAGCGCCACCCGAGAGCGCCATGTAGCCGGCAACCAGGTCGGGATCAACGGCCTCTTGCGGCTGCGAGGCGATCTGCGTCCAATCGGTGTCGGGGGCCAGGAAGGCCAACCCCAACCGCTCATACTCGGTGGCGACTACCCGCGCCACTTCTGCCGATCCGCCCCCTATTACCCCCAACACGCCGGCGTCGGCGGCCATCTCACGGGCCTGCCAGACCGCCTCTGCCGGTTCGTTAAAGTCGTTGAGCGCCACCAGTTCCACCAGGTAGCCCCCCCCTACCCCTCCGGCCTCATTCCGCTGCCGCACCGCCAGCCGAACCGCATGGAGCACCTCATAGCCCAGGTCCCGGTACCGCCCCTCAAAGGGCGCCGACAGGCCGATCTTGACCGTGGGCTTGACACTGCCCGGAAAAGCGCAAGCTGCAAGCAGTAGGCAACATGCAGCCAGACAAAGGCTTGACGTTTGACCTTTCACGGCTTGTACTTTTCCTGGTTTTGCAGATGCTCTTCCAGCGTCGAGGCGAACACATGCGATCCGTCGCCGATGGCGTGGAAATACAGATAGGTCGTGTCTGCCGGATTCAGGACGGCCAGGATAGAAGCCAGGCCGGGGCTGCAGATCGGGCCGGGCGGCAGCCCCTGGACCTTGAACGTGTTGTAGGGCGAATCGAGCGTCAGGCCTTCGCCGGGGAGCATCGGGTTCCACCAGTTGCCTGTGTTCGGGTCAAAGCCCTTGGCATACTGCACCGTTGGGTCGGCGCTGAGGCGCAGCGCCGTCTCTTCTACATAGGCCGGGTTCAGGCGGTTAAAGTACACACTGGCGATAACAGGCCGCTCCTCCGGCACCACGGCTTCGCGCTCGACGATGGAGGCCAGGGTAACCACGTCATAGACCGTCAGCGGCCGATAGGCTCCCAGCTTCAGGTCAAAGATCGTCTTCCCGGCCAGGCGGCTTTTGATCTCAGGGGCAGCCCGCACATCAAAGTTGGCCAGCATCAGCTCGATAACCGCGGCGGGGCTGACCTCGGTGGGCAGTTGATAGGTGTCGGGGAACAGGAACCCTTCCAGCGAAGCCCCGGCCGGCCGGTCGGCCAGCCAGGGATAGTCGTACTGACCGCTGCGCACCAGGGCCATAAAATCGTCGCTGCGCACAAGCCCCTGCTGCTCCAGCAGCCAGGCCACCTGCTCCGCCCGCCAGCCTTCAGGGATGGTCACCGTAACCGCGTTCGCACTGGCATGTTGCAACGCCTCGGCAATTTCGTGCATGGTCATGTTGGCCCGCAGGGTATAGGTGCCCGCTTCCAGGCTTCGATCCAGGCCGTGATAGGTCATAAAGCGGCGAAAGACCTCGCCGTTGACGACCAGGCCCTCCTCTTCCAAGCGCGCCGCCACCCCGGCCGCCGTCTCGCCCGGCTGCACCACAAAACTCACCGGGGTGGGATCGTCCCCCGCCGGCCGGTTCAGCTCGGCCTGGTGCAAGCTCAGGTACAGGCTCAGGAAAAAGGCATCTGCCGACTCGAAAGACAGGTCCAACGTCGGGCCGGTCCCGGTCTGGGCCTGGGCTTGCAACGAGCTGATGGTCAGCCGCACCCCCAACAGGGCCGTCAACGTCACTGCCCCGACCGCGCCAACCAACACCACCAGTCGAGACAAGGTACGCAGCCAATCGGGGATCAGGCGCTGCAGCCAGCGGACCTCGGCCAGGAGGACCAGCAACAACGCACCGGCCCAGGTCAACACCACAACCTTGACCCACAAGAGCAAAGAATTCAAGAAAATCCCTCCTCTTCCGAACGTGACCGCTGTTCGTCGAGATAATCTTGCAGAATGACCGCTGCCGCTACGGCGTCAAGCCGTCTTTGCCGCTTTCGCGCCCTTTGCCCGGCGGCGATCATCGCCTCCTGCGCCCGCTGTGTAGATAGACTCTCGTCCCAAAACGTCAGGGGCAGGTCCAGTCCTTCAGCCCGCAAGGCATCAGCCAGCGCAGCGGCATAGCGTTCGATGCGCCGCGCCTGGGGACCGGCGCTGCCGTCGTCATTCAGCGGATGCCCGACCACCAGCCCTCCAACCGCCTGCTCTCGCACCAGGGCCGCGATCCGGCTGAAATCCTCCGCCTTTGACGCCCGACGGATAACGGTCAGAGGAGTCGCCAGCAAACCACTTTCATCCGACACGGCCACGCCAATCCGCCGTTCCCCCACATCCAGGGCCAACAACCTGGTTGGGGATCGGACACCGGCCAGTCGCCCTCGGCCATTCATTCCAAAACTATCACCTGAATGCGAAAGGGCAAAAACGGGACGCGGTCCAGCCATTTCCACCGCTTGATCCAATCTGGCTTGATCTGCACAGCCGGTGTGGCCCCCAGGGAAAACGACTCGGTCAAAACCTGCACGGCCTCCTCGGCCGTCAATCCGGCCACGGCAGAGCGGACCGCGCCACGGTCCAGGTCGGCCACAAGCGGCGCCGATGCCGACGCCCTTACGATCACGCGCCGGCCATCTATCTGCACCTGGGGGTCCAGACTGAAGGTAATCTCGTCCGAGCGCAGGGCATAGGTGCTCGGAATCTTTTTCTTGAGCGCCTCATAGGTCAGTAGGTTGACATTGGCCTGATCCACTGCCGTGCCACGGGCCAGGATGCGCATCTGAAGATGCAACAGGTCTGCCTCGGCCTCAAGAAACTGATCGTACACCTCCGACAGGATTTCGACGGTCATGGATTCGGGAGGCAGGAATTCCTGGTCGCCCAACTGAGTTTGTAGCTCCACATAAGCCCGTTGCTGGAGCTGCTGCAAGAGCTGGGCCTTGAGGCGGTCCATGTCGGCCCGGGTGACCACGCCGACCTGTTTCACCCCACCCCCTCGCGTCGGCTTTTCGTTGATGACCCGCACCTTGCCCCGCAGCGCCGCCGTCTCGACTACGTTGATGGTGGCCGCCGCCACATTCCCCACCGGCCCCGGTTCCAGCGCCTCGATGTTGGCCTCAGCCGTAGCCCCAATGTTTGCCGGCAGGGTCGCCGTGGTGACGGTGCGAAAGCGAACTGTCGTCCCGGTCGAGGTACGGACGATGGTCCCCGGCAAGATTTGCAACGGCGTCATCGTCTGATTGATAAAGACGACCGAGCCGGTAGCCGGCGTATCAGGGGCATCCTTTTTGTTCACCGTGGCGATCTCGCCCGTCTGCTCCACCTGAGCTTCGATCACCCGGGCGGGGATAGCCAGGTTGGCCAGGCTGGGTTTTTCTACCTCTGGATCGGCGCGTATCTCAAGAGTCGCTTCCACCACCTGCCGATAGGGCACCAACGTCACCTGCGCTTCAGGCACCGCCACGGCTGCCAAGCCGACGATCAGGGCCAGGAACAGAAGAAAGAGCAACACGCCCAGGATGCGGCCAACCCACACAATGGCCGTGTCGCCATAGCCAACATCACCCCGCCCTGAGCGTAACCCCTCCACCCGAACGGCTGCTGCTCGCCGTGCCGAGGACCAGCGCGGCGCGCCGCTCCGCCACCGTCCCCGGCGGCCCTTTCGCAGCGACGACAACACGGCCACCCCTTCCTCTTGGGCCAGGCGCCGCGTGCGACTATCGCGGGTGACCAACCCCACGTCCAGGGCCAGATTGGTTGCATACCGGCGCAGCACCCGCAAGTTGATCGGATCGTGGAAGGTCTGGTTGCCTTTGGGCACCACCAGCAACACCCGTTTGGCCTGCGCCCCCTCCAGCAACTCACGGATGGCCGGCCATTCGTCTTCAATTTCGAGATAGATTACCTGTTGCATAAACAACCTATATTGATCGCGAAAGCTCACTCAAGATGCGCGCCGGCCGGCCAAGGGGCCGGTTCTGGTGCGCTGCCCAGGCTGCCAGTGCCAGGGCCGAACTGTCACCGGCCTTCCGCCCCAGGTCGGTACGATTGACGACACCCGGCACATCGGTTGGCTGCAGCCGATCCACCTGTGGATAGCGGACAAAGTGTAGGTGCCGGCTCCAGGCCAACGCCCGGGCCGCGTCCACAGTCTCCGGCAGGGCGCTGCCTCCGCCCAGCAGGTAAAGCCGATGGGGTAACAACTCATCCTGGTCCTGGGCAAGCTGCGCCAGGTTCGTCTCGACCCCTTCCAGCCAGGCCCGCAGCACCGGTGAGATCGCCTCCAAGACCTGAGCGCGGGCATCATCGGCCAGACGCCGGCCGGCATACGCCCACTTTAGACGCTCGGCCTGGTTGAGCGGCAGCCGCCACTTCTGGATCAGCGCCCTGGTGATCGCCTCGCCCCCCATCGGCAACGAAGCCAGCGCCACAGGCCGCCCAGAGCGCCACCAGGTGACATCCGTGGTTGCGCCGCCCACATCCAGCAGCACCCCCTGCGGTTCCGACAACCCGGCGGCCAGGGCCAGCGGTGCTGCCGTCAGAACCAGCGACGAAAACTCTAGCTCCCTGGCCACCGCGCCCCAGGCCTGGATCGTCTCAACCTGGGCCAGGGCGGCAAAGACCGTTGCCCCGATCTCCTCCCCGCGGAAACCCACCGGGTCGGTCACCACCCGCCGATCAACCGTCAGCGCCACGATAGAGGCATCTACCGGCAGCCAGTCTGGGTCGGCGGGATCGGAGAGGCGATTGACGGCCAAGCGCAGCGCCCGCCCCAACAGAGCCCTCAGCTCTTCCTCTTCGATGGGCCGTTCGGGCCGGGAACGGCGCTGGCCGACCGACCAGGCCTGCCCTTTGAGCTGTGATGCCGGCAGCCCCACCAGCATCTGATCCGGCAGCAACCAGCGTCCGGCACGCTCCTGGGCCATCTCTTCGGCCTGGCTTAGCGATTCCTGGCAGGCGGCCATCCAGGCCGCCGGGTCCGGCTCTGCTCTGCCCCAGGACGGCCGCTCACTCCACCCCCAGACGGTCGCCTGCCCCTCTCCGACCTCGACGATCAACAGCCGAAGGGCCGTAGTGCCAGGGTCAACGACACTCACAGACACCGGTGCTGCACGACCCTGCCGACGTCGCTCAGCAGTTTTCCGCTGCCACACGCTTCCTGCCCCCAAGGGCCCAAGATCTACCCGGCCTCAGCCATGCTTGCTTTCCAGAGCCTCACGGACCACCTTGGGCACCAGGGCCAGCGCCTCGTCCAGTCGGCCGGGATCGCGACCGCCTGCTTCGGCCAATGTGGGCCGTCCCCCTCCCCCGCCACCGACGACGCGGGCCACCTGTTTGATCACGTCACCGGCCTTTATCCCCCGTTCCACCAGGTCAGGCGTAACAGCCGCCACAAAGCTGGGCCTGTCGTTGATAACCGTCCCCAGGACAACTATCACCGAGCCCAGCCGATTGCGAAGCCAGTCGGTCATCTCCCGCAGGGTATCCACATCGGCGGCCTGCGTGCGAGCCGCGAGGACCTGGGCCCCGGCCACCTGTTGGACCTTGTGGAGCAAAGCCTCCACTTCCAGCCGGGCCAGCTCGCGGCGCAGGTCGGCGATAGTTTTCTGCTGCTCGTGGAGCTGAGCCAACAGCCGGAGCACCGCCCGGTCCACCTCTTCGGGCGGGGAACCCAGGTGGACAGCCGCCGCATCGAGTACGGCAAGCCGCTTCTGAACCAACTGCTGGGCAGCCCGCCCGGTCACCGCCTCGATCCGCCGTACCCCGGCCCCCACGCTCGTCTCGGAGATAATGTGAAACAGGCCAATGTCACCCGTCTGTTGGACGTGGGTGCCGCCGCACAGTTCCTGGCTGAACGGTTCATCCGGCCAGCCGATCTTGATCACTCGCACCTGCTCGCCATATTTCTCGCCAAAGAGGGCCATTGCGCCGGCAGAAACCGCCTGGTGATAGGTGGTATGCTCCACATCCAGAGGATAGTTGGCCAGGATGGCGTCGTTGACCGATTGCTCCACGGCATCCAGTTGTTCTTGGGTGAGCATGGCTCCGTGGGTAAAGTCAAAGCGCAGGCGATCGGGGGCCACCAGTGAACCGGCCTGCTGGACATGTTCGCCCAGGATGTACCGCAGCTCGCTATGCAACAGATGGGTGGCGGTGTGATTGCGAGCGATGTCCATCCGCCGGGCAGCATCTACCAGAGCCCATACCGGGTCTTCTACCCGGGGCTGGCCCCCCAGCACCTTTCCTTTGTGTACGATCAGGCCCGGCACCGGCTGAGCCATATCCACCACTTCGATCTCCCAACGGGGCGTCTCTTCCTCGCCAACGTAGCGGGCCAGAATGCCGGTATCGGAGACCTGACCGCCGCTCTCGACATAGAACGGCGTGGCCGCCAGCACCACCTCCACTTCGTCCCCTTCTTTGACGCGGTCCACCAGCTCGCCATTTCGCACCAGCGCCAGGACAATGGTCTCCAGATCAACGGTCTCGTCGTAGGGATGCTCGACACCATCGGGGCCAAGCCGGCCCTGCGCCTTCAGGTCCTCCAACAAGCGGAGGTAAAGGCCGATCTCCTGGCTATCGGGCAGCAAGAACTGCTGGGCAGCCCGACCCCGCGCCCGCTGCTCTTCCAGCGCCGCCGCAAAGCCCTGCTCGTCCACGGTGAACCCCCGTTCAGCAGCGACGTCGCGGGTCAGGTCCAACGGGAAGCCATACGTATCGTACAGGCGAAAGGCATCGGCCCCGGGGATAACCGTCTCGCCCTGGCCGCGCAGGTCGTCCATCACCTGGTCGAGCAGCGCCAGGCCCACATCCAGCGTGCGTTGGAAACGTTCCTCTTCCTGGCGGATGACGTTCAGGATGAACTCGCGCCGCTGCCGCAGCTCTCTGTAGTGGTCACCATAATGATCAATGACCACCTGTGCCACTTCGCCCAGGAAGGGGCCGGCAAAGCCGATCTTGCGCCCAAAACGGGCCGCCCGGCGCAGGATCATGCGCAAGACATAGTTGCGGCCCTCATTGCCGGGGATAACCCCGTCGCCCACCAGGAAGGTGATCGCTCGTCCATGATCGGCTATGACCCGGTAGGGCACAACCTGCTGCTGCCTCTCCGCGTCGCTGTGGCCTAAAAGCTCCTGAACGCGGCAGAGGATGGGGGTGAACAGATCGTTATCATAGTTGGCCACCACACCCTGAGACAAGGTCGTCACCCGCTCCAGGCCCAGGCCGGTGTCAATATGCTTGGCCGGCAGATCGTGCAACACACCTTCCGCATCGCGGTCGTACTGGATAAACACCAGGTTCCAAATTTCGAGGAAACGGGCGCAGTCACCGTTCACCTGGCAGACATGGCCCGGCACATCCTTCTTGTCACAATACTCCGGCCCGCGATCATAGTGGATCTCGCTGCACGGGCCACAGGGGCCGGTGGGTCCCATAGACCAAAAATTGTCCTTGCGCCCGAAATAGAGGACGTGGTCACGGCGGACGTCGGTTTCACTCAACCAGTAGCCATACGCCTCCTCGTCGGACGGCAGGTTCCCCTCGTCATCGGCAAAGACGGTGGCCCACAGGCGGTCCTTCTCCATGCCCCACCACTCTGTCACCAGCTCCCAAGCCCAGCCAATGGCCTCTTTTTTGTAATAATCGCCAAATGACCAGTTGCCCAGCATCTCGAAAAAGGTGTGGTGGTAAGGGGAGGGGCCGACCGCTTCCAGGTCGTTCAGGTGACCGGAGACGCGCATACACTTTTGGACATCGGCCACACGGCGGCTGCGCGGTTCCTCCAGCCCCAAAAAGATATTTTTGAACTGATTCATGCCGGCATTGGTCAGCAGCAGCGTGGGATCGCCCACCGGCACCAGCGAGGCGCTGGGCACAATGAGGTGTCCCTTGCCGGCAAAAAAATCGAGGAAGCTCTGGCGGATCTCCGCACCGGTCATTATTTTCATCGTCGGTTTCCCTTGTTTCTAGTGCATATTGCATATTGCGCGGTGGCTCACGGAACGCGCGCCGGACACCGGGCAATATTTCAAGCGGTCATTGTAGCCCAAGTTGGCAGAGATGTCAAACCGGCTGCGGCCTGGGCCGATCGGGGGGTCAGGAGGGCTTGAAGCGCGGTTAGCCAAACCGCACTACACAGCCGGCTCGGTGATAAACTGCTTTTCATACAGCTCTCGGTAAAGCCCGCAATCTGCCAGGAGCTCCTCATGCCGACCCTGCCCCACGATCCGGCCGTTGTCAATCACATAAATCCGGTCGGCGTTACGCACCGTGCTCAACCGGTGGGCAATGATAATAGCCGTGCGGTCCTGCAGCAGGCGCGCCAGCGCATCCTGGATGAGCGCCTCGGTGATGGTGTCCACGCTGGAAGTGGCCTCGTCCAGGATCAGGATGCGCGGGTTCACCAGCAGCGCGCGGGCGATGCAGATCAGTTGGCGTTGCCCCTGGGAAAGGTTAACCCCACCCTCCAAGATGCGGGTCTCGTAGCCGTCGGGCAGGCGACGGATAAAGGCATCGGCGTTGGCCAGGCGGGCAGCGGCGACCAGATCTTCCTCGCCGGCATCGGGCCGGCCAAAGCGGATGTTATCGGCCACAGTGCCGGGAAAGAGAAAGGGGTCTTGGGGCACCAGCCCCATCTGCCGGTGCAAGCTCACCGCCGTCAGGTCGCGCACATCATGCCCGTCAATGAGCACCGCCCCGCTGCTCACCTCGTAAAAGCGGCCTATCAGGTTGGCAATCGAGGTCTTGCCTGCGCCGGTCGGCCCGACCAGCGCCACCCTCTCCCCCGGCTCAATGACCAGGTTGATGTCATGCAAGACCCCCTTGTCCGGGTTGTAGGCAAAAGAGACGTTGCGCAGCTCGACACGGCCGGCCAGCGGCGGGGCTTCAAGCGCGCCGGGGCGGTCCCGGACCTGAGGCGGCGTGTCTAGCAGCTCCAGTACGCGCTCCCCACCGGCCGTCGCCGCTTGCAGCGTCGTATAGAGCTGACTCAAGTCCTGGATCGGCTCAAAGAAGCGGTTGACGTAGCTCAAAAAGGCAACGACCACGCCGATCGTCAGGGCGCCTTGGGCCGCCATGATCCCGCCGATCGAGAGGACGACCCCCATCGCCACAACGCTCAGGATATCCACAGCCGGGAGAAAGATGAACGACAGCGACATGGCATTGACGTAGGCATCCCGATTTGCCCGGTTGACCGCCTCGAATCGCTCTTGCGCGGCCCCTTCCTGGGCAAAGGCCTGGATGACCCGCATACCGTTGATATTCTCCGCCAGGTCGCCGACCACCGCGCCGATCCTTTCCCGCGTTTCACGAAAAGCCACCCGCGCCCGGCGGCTGAACCAGAGGGTGAGGAGCACCATCAGGGGCAGCACGCTAAAGGTCAGGAGTGCCAGGCGCGGCTCCATCGCCAACATGACCACAATCGTCCCCACAAGGAGGATTCCATCGCTGACCATGCTCACCAGCCCCTGCGAGAGCAACTCGTTGATCACCTCAACGTCGTTGACGACCCGTGAGATCGTTACCCCAACGATATGTTTGTCGTGATAGGGCACAGATAGATCTTGCAGGTGGTTAAAAAGTGCACGGCGCAGCGTATACAACACCCGCTGACCGACCCACGACAGGAGATAGGTCTGCGCCGCAGAAGCCAGGTAGATGGCCGTCAGTGCGCCGGCCAGGTACAGGCAGGTGCGGAGCAGGCCTGGGAAATCGCCCCGGCCGATGTTGTCGTCAATCGCCACCTTGGTCAGGTAGGGGGTCAGGAGGTTCGCCGCCGAGGAGATGGCCATCAGCACAATGGCCAGCAGCATCTGCGGCCAATAGGGGCAGACAAAGCGGAGCAGGCGCAGCAGAACGCGCCCACTGATGCGGCCCACCGCTTCCCGCGCACCAAAGGTTTCGAGCACATGGCCTGGGCCATAGGCCCCGGCGGCATTACCGAAAGAGAAGCTCATCGTGCAAACAAACCACCTTCTTCCTGCGGGCGAAGCTGGCGATAGTAGATCTCGGCATACAGCCCGCTCGTCCGCAGCAGTTCATCGTGGGCAGAGTGTTCTGCTGTGCGGCGACCACTCGCCACGATGCGGCCATCTTCCATGATCAGCACCAGGTCGGCCTGGCGGATGGTGCTCAGGCGCTGGGCAATAACGAACGAGGTCCGCCCCCGCATCAGGCGGGCCAGGGCTTCCTGGATGAGCGCCTCGGTCTCGGCATCCACACTGGAGGTAGCATCATCCAGGATCAAGATACGCGGGTCCTTCAGGATTGCCCGGGCGATGGCAAGGCGTTGTTTCTGCCCGCCGGACAGCGTTATGCCGCGTTCGCCAACGCGTGTGTCGTACTGCTGCGGCAGGGCCATGATAAACTCGTGGGCCGCGGCGCTCCGAGCAGCGGCGATGATCTCGTCTTCAGAGGCACCGGGCCGGCCAAAGGCGATGTTCTCCCGGACAGTGGCGGCAAAGAGGGTCGTGTCTTGCAACACAATGCCGATCTGCTCTCGCAGCGAGGCCAAGGTCACATGGCGAATGTCCCGCCCGTCAATCAGGATACGGCCTCGCGTGGGGTCATAGAAACGGGGCAGCAGGTTGATCACCGAGCTCTTGCCCGAACCGGTTGCGCCCAGCAGGGCAACCACCTGCCCCGGCTCGACCTCAAAGTCAATGTCCTCCAGCACCCGGTGTCGGCCAAAGTAGGCAAAGGAAACATGCTCAAAGCGGACATGCCCCTGCACCGGGCCGAGGGGTTGCGCCCCCGGCATATCGGCCACTTCAGATTCAGCATCCAGGATCTCAAAGATACGTTCCCCAGAAGCAGCGGCCTGCGCGATCGCCGGCACGATCATCCCCAGGCGGCGCACAGGGATCAGGAGCTGCCCCATATAGGTCGTAAAGGCCACCAGCGCCCCGATCGTCAACTGCTTCTGGATCACCAGGTGGCCGCCATAGAGGAGGATAAAGAGGGTGCCGGCATTGACAAGCAGCCGCAAAAGCGGCAGGTTGATCGCCCGCACCCGACCGGCGGTCACGTTCAATGCCAGGAGGGCAGCATTCTCTTGCTCAAATCGCTGGATCTCGGCCTGTTCCTGGGCAAAGGCCTTGACGATGCGCGCCCCGCGCAGATTCTGTTCCAAAAAGGTCGTCAGGTTCGAAAGCTGCTGCTGAATGGCCCGCGAGAGCGGCCGAAAGCGGCGGCCAAAGGCCAGCGCGCGGTGGGTCAGCAGCGGGACAATGAGCAGCGCCCACAGCGCCAGCACCGGGTGGAGGGCGATCATGGCGATGGCGATCCCCACGATCAGGGTAACCACCTCGATCAGCCGCACAAAGGCCCGACCGGTGAGGAAACGGACGCGGTCCACGTCGTTCACGGCGCGGGTGAGCAGTTGCCCGGTCTCGGCCTGGTCGTGGTAGGAGAAGGAGAGCGACTGCAGCTTGGTGTGCAGCCGGTTGCGCAGGTCATAGGCAACGTTCTGCGAGGTGATCTCGGTCCACCGACCGGAAAGAAAGGTAAAAAGGCCACGGACGAGGGCAAGCCCCAAGAGGGCGGCGACGCCTCCCCAGATGGTGGGGATGTGGGCACCTTTAATCCCCTGGTCAACAATGGCCCGGATGATGAGCGGCATGACCAGGACGATGCCATTATCCGCCAGATAAAGCAGGTAGGAGGAAATGACCAGGCGGTTATAAGGCCGCAGCAGGCCCAGACAGCGTAGCAGGACCGGCAGGCTGCCGGGGTGGTGCAACGGAAGAGGACGCAGTGTATCAGCAGTCATCAGGAATCTCCAGAAGGCTTCTCAGCTCTACCAGGACGTCTCGAACGCGGGCAAGGCGATCTGGGGGCAGGGCCTTTAGCTTTTCCCGCAAGAGGGGGATGCCTTGCAGCGGTATCTTGAGCGCCAGCTCACGGCCGGCCGGCGTCAGGGTGACGACCACAACACGGCTATCGGGCTCAGAGCGGGCACGGGCGACAAGGCCGGCCTGCTCCAATGTGGTCACCAGCTCTGAGGTGCTGCTGTCGTTCAGGTAGAGATAGTCCCGCAACTGCCCGATGGTCCGCGGGCCGGCCTCCAGCAGGTAGCGCAGCGTCGAGACCTGGCGCCCGCTGATCCCCTCCTCATGCATCTGGCGCGAGTAGCGACGGAGGTAACGGTACACGGAAAGAAAGGCGTGCATCGTTTCGGTGAACAGGTCCTGCCCATTGCCCCCTTCCATCCTGTGCCTCCAATAGTTCGTTTACGAATAGTTCGGTTCCGAATTATATCACAGGAGGACAAAGCCGTCAAAGGGGCAACGCCTTGATGACATCCCCCTCAGGCCAGGCAGGGGAAAGATTAAAATTTCTGAATTTCGCGGCGATCCCCTTGACAACGGGCGATCCCTTGTGTATAATTAACTCGTGTTAGTAACGCGGGTTACTAACGCGAGTTAGTGGAGGGGGAGAAGTGCCACGCCGACAGGTGACCAGCCGGGATGTGGCCAAACTGGCTGGGGTCTCGCGCACAACCGTTTCGTTCGTGCTCAACGACGTGCCAGGCGTCAAGATCAGTGAGGAGACGCGGCAACGGGTGCTGGAAGCAGCCCGTCAGCTTGACTATTACCCCACTGCTGCCGCCCGCTCGTTGGCCAGCGGCCGAACGCGGCGTATTGGCCTGGTGCTGGGTGAGGGCCAAAAACGCCTGTCAGCCGATGCCTTCTTGCCCACTTTTCTCCAGGGAGTGACCGCCTCCGTCCATCGGCGAGAATACCTCCTGGTGTTGCAGATGGCCGAAGACGTGCCCACCTACGAGGCCTATGCCCGCCTGATCCGCGAACAGCAGGTGGACGGGCTTATCCTCTCCGGCCCCCGCTCTGACGATCCGCTGGTGTCGCAATTGGCCGCAGAGGGCTTTCCCCTGATCCTGCATGGCCGGCTGAACGGTTGTACCGCACCCTACGTAGATGTGGACAATCAAGCGGGCGCTTACCTGGCAACCTCCCACCTGCTGAGCCTGGGTCACCGCCGCATCGGCTTTATCTCCAATGCACCGTTGGCCTATTCCGGCGCCCAGGAACGGTTTGCGGGATACAAGCAAGCTCTAGCTGAGCGAGACATCCCCTTGGACCTCGACCTGGTACGGATCGCCGCTTTCCTCCCCGAAACGGGGCGGACAGCAATAGAGGATCTGTTGAGCCTGCCCAAGCGGCCAACGGCAGTGTTCGCCGCCAGCGATGTGGTCGCCTTGGGCGCTATGAGCGCCATCCACGCTGCCGGCTTGCGCATCCCCGACGATATAGCCATCGTTGGCTTTGACGACATCTTTTTGGCCGGCCATGCCCGGCCTCCGCTAACGACCGTCCGAGTGCCAGCCTACGGTTTGGGCTGGACCGCTGCCGAGGTCTTGATCGCCCTCATCGAGGGCGAGGAGGAGGTATCTTCGGTAACCCTGGAAACAGAACTGGTGATCCGAGAATCCTGCGGAGCACGGCAAGGCACAAAACCTTGAACAATTCCCTGCTCCCCTGAAAGTGTGGAAAGGAGGTGGTACACTGCCTGTTCAGACTAAAAACTTGCCAGCAACGACTGGCAACAAATTTCCAACCTGTCAAAATTTGGCAAAAGTTAGGAGGAGAGCAAAAATGAAACGTTCACTGTTTTCAATCCTGGCTCTGCTGGTGGTCGTGAGCATGGTGCTGGCTGCCTGTGGTCCTACAGCAGCGCCAACGGAAGCGCCTAAACCCACCGAGGCAGCCAAGCCAACCGAAGCAGCCAAACCGGTCGAAGTACCCAAGGTGGACTTTGCGGTGATGCCGGGGGGCTATTTGGAGAAAGCGATAGCCGGGGAGTACAAGGGCAAGACGGTCACCGTAGACGGCCCCTTCACCAACCCCGACGACCTGCGCTTCTTCGAGTCCATGAAAGCCTTTGAGGACGCCACCGGCATCAAGGTCAACTACATC
>FWPV01007659.1_pt1 | contig 19436 bp, 17 predicted proteins | sample 2228371 | NCBI WGS metagenome assembly FWPV01 (sample SAMEA103939776, study PRJEB20133) | metagenome
CCCCTACAACCACAACCACTGCTCGGTGTTTACCTGCTGAAAAGAATCAAGGAGAGTCAGAAATCCGGGCAAGTGGAGTTGTCGGCTATATGCGGTTTAGACTTTGTAGGGGCGACACATGTGCCGCCCCTACAACCACAACCACTGCTCGGTGTTTACCTGCTGAAAAGAATCAAGTTCAGACAGAAATCCGGGCAAGAGCACTTGTCGGTTAACTGCGATTTAGACTCTGTATGGGCGACACACGTGTCGCCCTTACCTCCCCCAAAAAAAGGATAAAAATTGCCCAAACCCCTCGCCAAAAAAGACAGTCTAGCTCTTTCGTTTAATTCCTTGTTCGCTTGCTTGGCAAATCCTATTTTTGCCGCACCTAAATCGATTTAAAAAACCAGATATGAATATTCACGAGTACCAGGCGAAAGCCATCTTGAATAAATACGGTGTAGCGATCCAGAACGGTATCGTAGCCCATACGCCGGAAGAAGCCGTTGAAGCGGCCAAACAAATGCATGCCTCTTCAGGTCAGAGCTGGGTTGTGGTTAAATCACAGATCCATGCCGGCGGACGTGGTAAAGGAAAAATCGTTGGCACCGAACAAAGAGGTGTTGCCTTAGCGAAAAACCTGGATGCGGTAAAAGAAATTTCTACCAATATCCTGGGTAATGTTTTGGTGACTATCCAAACCGGTGAAAAAGGTAAAAAAGTAAGCAAAATACTCGTTGCAGAAGACGTTTACTATCCGGGTGCTTCTGAGCCGAAGGAATATTATATGTCTGTTCTGTTGGATCGTCAGACCAGCCAAAACGTAATCATCTACACCACTGAGGGTGGTATGGACATCGAAGAGGTAGCAGAGCATACACCGGAGAAAATCCACAAAGAATGGATCGACCCGCTAACCGGCCTTACCGGATTCCAAGCTCGTAAAATAGCGTACAACCTCGGTTTGAGCGGACAAGCCAACAAAGAGATGGTGAAATTCGTAACTGCGCTGTACAGAGCATACGAAGAAACCGACTCTGCCATGTTTGAGATCAACCCGGTATTGAAGACTTCTGACGATAAAATATTAGCGGTTGATGCGAAAGTGGATATCGACGATAACGCGTTGTACCGTCATGCCGACTTAGCTGAACTGCGTGACGAGTCTGAAGAGGACCCTACCGAAGTTGAAGCGAAAAAATCCAACCTGAACTACGTGAAACTGGATGGTAACGTGGGTTGTATGGTAAACGGTGCAGGTTTAGCGATGGCTACCATGGACATCATCAAGTTAAGCGGCGGTGAGCCGGCTAACTTCTTGGACGTGGGAGGAACTGCTAACGCACAAACCGTAGAAGCTGGTTTCCGTATCATCTTATCCGATCCAAACGTAAAAGCGATTTTGGTGAACGTATTCGGTGGTATCGTTCGTTGCGACCGTGTTGCGCAAGGTATTGTAGATGCGTACCATAACATCGGAAACATTCCGGTGCCAATCATCGTTCGCTTGCAAGGAACCAATGCAGAAGAGGCTAAGAAACTGATCGACGATTCAGGTTTGAAGGTATTCTCTGCTATCCAATTGAAAGAAGCAGCCGACTTAGTAAAACAAGTGTTAAGCTAAGCGAAAAGGCCATAGAACAGAAAACCCCGGCTAAGTATAGTCGGGGTTTTTTATTTTCTACTCGTGTTAATTAAGAGGCTAAAAGGGAGATTTCCACTTCGGATTGGTGACGTACGTGGTGTCATTCAATAACATCAAAAATGCGATGACATCCTTTTTATCTTGCTCAGACATCCGAGGCTTTGGATTTTGACTCTGGTCGAGGTGTTTCACTAGATTCAAATTTAAGGTCGGACTGTATTTGAATCCGTCTTCGTAATGGTCTAGCACTTCTTCTAAGGTGGCAAATCGGCCATCGTGCATGTAAGGTGCGGTATAGGCTAGGTTTCTGAGCGATGGAGTTTTAAACTTCCCAATATCGCTCGCTTTACCGGTAATGCGGGCAAGGCCGGAATCTGGATTGGATTCTAAACCGTTATTGGCAAATTCGTTTTCCCTTAAATCGATTATAAAAGGAGAGGTCAATGGGTGGCAATGCCTACAGTCTGCTCCCGCTTCGCTCAAGAATAAATTGAATCCTCGCGCCTCTGAAGGGGTCATGTGAGCTGCCGGATTTTGAGGTGTTTTCCTCAGGTATTCATCCCACTTGGAATTGTAACTTGTAATGCTGCGAACAAACTGAGCGATAGCAAAGCGAATGGTCGTTTCCGTAATGCCTTTGCCGGGAAAAGCTTGTTCGAATTGTGTCGGATAACGCGGGTGCAAACGCAAACGCTCCACAGCTTTCGTCAGGCTGAGGTTCATTTCATGGGCAGCCTCAATGGGCTCTCCTGCCAAGGATTCTAAAGTGCTTTGCCTGCCATCCCAAAAATAGCCGTTACTCCAATTCATGTTGAACAAAGGCATGGCGTTTTTGGTACCAACTGTTCCTTCACTGCCTAAACTATACTGCTTGCCATCATCGGTAAACCCAAAGCTCTGGTTGTGGCAGCTGGCGCAACTTTGAGTTCTATTCTTCGAAAGCAGAGGCTCATAAAAAAGGTGACGCCCTAATTCAACACCTTCGTTGGTAAGGGGATTTTCTGCTATAAAGTTTCCTTGAGGCCAATTGGAAGGAACATCCAAAACATAAGGCGTCGGTTGAGGCACGCCCATAGTGGGTGGCTCATCCGGTTTGCACGATTCCAAGCCGGCAATCAATGCGGCTATCAGACTTAATGTTAGAATGTAGTTCTTCTTCTTCATTCAGCAGTCCAGGCATTTAAGAGGTTATCGCGTAAAAGGAAAGTAAAGCTTGGCTCGTCCATGGTATGCGAAACGGCAGGAACCTCATTCAGTTTAATTAAATGAGGGTTATCGAATAATTCCATTAACTCAAAATTCAAGTTAATGTTTGCTTTCGTATTGGAAACGTTCAATGTTTTGCTGCCGCTGATAGGTAATTCATACGTCATCAGGTAATTGTCTCCTCCAATATGGTAGCCAAACGGAATGATTACGTCGTTGCTGTTCTTGAACTTGCCTTCGTATTTGATAAAAATATAACCGGTATTCCAGGTCCAGAGCATATTGTACGCCGGGTCAAGTTTCCCAAAGTGGTCAATGTCGTGGTTGATCGCTGAATCCAATCCCAAGTAAAACCGAACGCTGTCGTATTGCCCAAAAGGCATTTCTTTGAAGCTTAAGGTTTGCGTTGAAGCTATGTCGTATTCTACCAAGGCATATTTTTCAACTTTCATCCAGCCGGTTTCCGGACTGTGAAACTCAAAATTGCTCAAGTAATGGCGAATCAAATCGAGCTGAATACTGTCGCCGGCCGACGTTACATACTCCATGCTCTCCCAATTGACAGGTTTGCCGTTCGCTAAAAAATTGACCTTTAACTCCAGCTCTCCTCCTCGAGGTTCTGGGGTGGCTGCTGGTTCTTTTTCAGAGCAGGCCTGAACAGCCAAAAGTGCGCTTAAAGCCGCTGCAAAGACTAGTTTTTTCATCGTATTCATAACTAAGACCATCAAAGAGAATAATTCGTTGTTTCACGTAGCAAGTTATTTTCAACTTGGCTCTTTTCTCGTGACCAAAGTCACCTTATGGCTTAGCCTTTCTAATCTCTTCCAACAGCTTCTCCGTACCTTCTACCTTATTGCCCTTGGCTTTTCCCAGTTCAATTGCTTCGAGCGCTTTTTTCTCAGCCTTGTCCAGCTTACCGGCTTTTTTAAGCAGCGCGGCATAGGTGTCCAAGTAATTGTAGTCTTTTGTATGCTCACAAACCGCCTCAATCCACACTAGAGCAGAGGCTATCAGATTCGAATCTTCCGACTGTTCATAGACATCCCATGCTTGTGTATTCCACCAATCTGCATTGTGCATACCTTTTTCTGTAAACCTTGTGTCTAAAAGGCTTTTCACTTGTTTCCAATCGGCTAATTCCTTGTATAGGTAGAGTCGGTAGAAGAAGGCCGATTCCGACCCATTTTCCAGAAGAGGCAATCGTTCGTTGATTAACTTTTCTGCTTTAACAGGTTCTTTCTGCTTAGCGAAATACTGAACTTGGTTGCCAAGGATTGAACCTGCTACATCGTCTGTCATATCTTTCCCATACAATGAATCAAGTTTTGTCTTATTCTGCCAAAATTGATCTAAGTCAGCGGGCCCTAATAAGGAATTGAATCGTTTAAAGACGGTCCAATTGCTTTCCTTGCTTAGGTCGTTGTTTTGTGCAAACCAATCCTTGAAAACGGTATCGCTCGGAAATTTACGCATGCCGTTGCGCTGCATCGCTAAATGATAAAACTCCGGGTAAACCGAAGTAAAGTTGGCGCTGTAACCGGGTCTTACTCTATGGTGTTCCGGTGAAATCATATCATTTAAGGCTTTTTGGAACATCTCAATTTCTTGGTAGCCAAAGGTTTGGTAAACGAGCTCGCCTTCGCTATTGAACACCAAATACGTAGGAAAGGAAGTGACAGCATATTTTTTAGCCAGTTTAATGCCCAGCTCCTCTTGCTCCATTTCCAGTTTCACGTTGATGAAATGCTGGTTCATAAAAGCCCCAATTCCGGAGTCGGAAAAGGTCTTTTTGTCCATCACTTTGCACCAGCCACACCAATCGGTATAGGCATCCAAAAAGATAAGTTTTTCACCAGCGGCCGCTTCTTTGCGGATACCATCCCAATCTTGGCTTGTAATAAAATTGGCCTGTGCCCGAGTCTCGGCGGCAGTCCAAAGGCTTAGAATAAATAGTATAAGTCTGCGCATACAGCGAAGTTAAGGCAATTTGAGTAGAGTGAAACAGCTTCCTCGGCTTGATTTTATACCTTTGCCGGATTAGTTTACCGAGCATATGAAAATTGACAGCCACGCACACATCCTTCCGAAAACTTGGCCTAACCTGAAAGAAAAATACGGTTATGGTGGGTTTATCTACTTAGACCACAAAGAGGAAGGGGTGGCTGATATGATGCGCGACGACGGGAAATTTTTTCGCCGAATCGAAGAAAATTGCTGGAACCCGGAAGCCATCATCCGCGATATGGATGCCAATGGCGTAGATATGATGACGCTCTGCACGGTGCCGGTTCTGTTTAATTATTGGGCAAAGCCCGAAGACGCCTACGACTGGGCGTGCTTCCTTAACGATCACATTGCAGATGTGCAGCAAAAATACAAGTCGCGTTTTATCAGCTTGGGAACCTTGCCTATGCAAGACATCAACTTGGCGGTAAAAGAATTAGAGCGATGTAAAAATGTGCTCGGACTGCGTGGCGTTCAGATTGGAAGCCATATAGAAGACAAAAACCTGGATGACCCTATCTTCCATCCTTTCTACAGAGCCTGTGAAGAGCTGGATATGGCCATTTTTGTGCATCCGTGGGACATGATGGGCCAAGAGAAAATGCCCAAGTACTTCCTGCCTTGGTTAGTGGGCATGCCGGCTGAAACTTCGTTAGCGATTTGCTCCATGATCTTTGGGGGCATCTTCGATAAATTCCCCAAACTCCGCGTGATGTTTGCACACGGTGGCGGTAGTTTCCCTTTCACCATCGGACGTGTATCACACGGTTGGCACTGCCGTCCGGATTTATGCGACGTTAACAAAATACAAGATCCGCGGGAGTATATAGGACGTTTTTGGGTGGATGGCATTACACACGACATTGACGCACTCAAGTTTTTAATCGATACCATGGGCGCGGATAAAATCACCTATGGAACAGATTATCCTTTCCCTTTGGGCGATTTAGAACATGGCCGATTTATTGAAGAAAGTACCCTGTCGGAAGAGGTGAAGGCCAAAATCTTACACACCAACTTCCTCGATTTCTTAAAAATACCACAAATTGAGCTGCAGCAATTGCGCGGTTCATTATAAGCGATACATGACTTACGCAAGCTATTTTGAACAATGGGAAAAGCAAGGGGTGAAACACCCGGAGCAATCCTACGACCTCAGTGAAACGTCCTTTCCTTCCTATTACCAAAAAGCCAGCTTGGAAGGCCTAGCCGAAGACCTAACCCGTCAGTTGGAATTGCTTAGCCCGGTGGCGGTTTTGCTCGCTGATAACGATGAATATATGGAGCTGTTGGAGGATTACCTCAGCACCTCCTTCAAAATTCCTCAACAGGAGGGGAGCCAAGAAGAAGTGCTGGTGTGTATGCTTCATCCGGAGCTGCTCCAAGAACCCCAGTTGCTGTTCTGCGAGTTAATTACCCTGATGGTTTCACAAAAACTCGTAGAGTTGGGTTTTGAAACGAAAGACCAAGAAGAAGGTCAGCTGGTATTTGAGCTGTTTTGTATCTACGTGGGTTACGGACAAATCATGCGAAATTCAGCCATGCAAGCGCAATATTTCCAAGCCTTGGGTGAGTCTGATTTGGATGAACTCCTCGGTGAGCTACCCAATAAAAATATTCTCTACGCCTTCGCTGAAGCAGAAAAACTGTTCGATAAAGCCAAATACCAAGAAGCAGAAGACCTCATGCTGAAATTGGTGGAGGAGCTGGAAGAAGGGGAACCTATGCAAGCCGATGCTTACAATAACGCTGGTTACTATGCCATGGCCGGCAAAGCCTTTCAACGCGCAAAAATGTATTTTGAACAAGCTCGTGGCATCGACCCTGAATTTGCCGCAGCACAAGAGAACTTGGAGTTTCTAAACTTACTCAAGGGTAAAGTGATGGTAGAACCGGTGCCGGATGGCGAAGAGCCTAGCGTGGAGAAAATCAGAAACCTCGGATTTGCAGCTGCCTTAAAAGGGAAGTGGGAAGAAGCGGCTGAGCTTTTGGAGCAAGCCCTCGCTGCAGAAGAATCAGCCTACCTGCTTTACGTTGTGCATAAAAGAATGGGCAATCAGGTGGAGGTTGACAGGGAGTTAACTTCCATTTGGGCCGATCAATATCAACGGGTATTTTTCCAATAGTCGAGCACGGCATTGGGCTTAGGCGCTAAGTCGGGTAAGCCGGCTACGCGAATAAAGTCTCGCCACAATGCTTCGCTGCTTTTGCTACGGTAGATTTCGCTCAAGGCCGGGGCCTCTTTCGATTTCGATAATTTTTGTCCCTGGGCATCGCTCAATTGTTCATGGTGCAGAAAGAGAACATCCCCAAAGGAAGGGGCATCCAGTTTTTGAGCGATGAGCAATTGCACTTTGCTGCTTTGCCATAAGTCTTGTCCGCGCACAATCAGATTGGTTTCATAGTACACATCATCCACCACCGACGACAACTGGTAAGCTGGTAGTCCGTCTTTCCTGCGCAGAATAGGGTAGGCTTCTTCTTCACCTAAGGTATATTCACCATATCCGGAGGCTTCCTTCATGCTAACTTTCAAATCGGAACCAACCTTGAGCCTCAAACTGCAAGCAATTCCATGCTCCGGTGGGTTTCGAAGGCAGAAGCCTCTGTAGAAATTGGCGCCGTTGCGTTCTTGCACTTCAGAGCGGCTGCAAGAGCAAGGAAATAGCATATCCTGGGTTTGGAGCTTTTGCAAGGCTGCTTCGTATAATTCTAGTCGTAAAACCTGACAGAATGCCTTTTCATGCTCTTCGGCACTTTGCGGACCTTGGTCCCAGTCGAGACCGATAAAGTCCAATTGCCGGAAAATATCGTCCAAGTAGTTTGGTCTATACCGTTCGCGGTCCAAATCATCGATGCGTAGGCGTAATTCTCCATCCCGACTTCGGGTTTCCAGCCAACACAAAATGAAGTTAAATGCATTACCGAAATGCAGGTAACCGCTGGGTGTTGGGGCAATTCTTCCGCGCCAGAGCATACAGCAAAATAAGCTGTGTCGGATGTTTTGTCAATCCATTTGAATTATTTCTCTTTGCGCCATGCAATTCGATTTTAAAACAAAGCTGGGCGTGTTCCGATTTGTGGCCCTGCTCGAAGGACTTTCCTTCTTGATACTCCTTTTTATAGCGATGCCTTTGAAGTATATGGCCGGCATCCCACAGGCTGTTCAGATGGTAGGGATGGTCCACGGACTTTTGTTTGTAGCGTATATTCTGCTCTTGATGATTGTGCGCGATGATCAAAAATGGTCTATTTCACTCAGCATCCGTAGCTTTTTAGCCTCTATCGTGCCCTTTGGTACCTTCTACGCCGATAAACACTGGTGGAAGAAATAGCGGAGAGTCTTTGAAGTAAGAGGTCTCATAGAGGGGCGCAAAATCTTGCGCCTCTCTATGAGCAAAATCATATTAGATAAGTACAATTTTTAATTTCTGATCTGTGATTTTTGATTTGAAAGCTTGAAAACGAATCCCTCTATGCCCTTTGCGTAGAACTCTTCAAACTCTGCTTAATTCTCAGCAAACTCCGCGGTTAAGCAGTTCGCCGCACACATAACAGAGTGTCAAAGCCTCGTCTATGGACCATGGTCCATGGTCCATGGTCTAAGGGTCCTTTTCCTCAATTCTCAATCCCTAAAAACCTATCTTCGGTCTATGACCGAAACCAAAGAGATGGAAGGTTACCCTTACCGATCCTACAGTCAAGTAGACTACAGCGATGCTGAAATTTTAGCGCGGGCCAAAGCATTTTACCAGCAAATGGATACGCGGCGGAGTGTACGCGAATTTTCTGCTGAACCCATTGATAAAGAGGTTATTGAACAACTCATTCTAACGGCATCTAGCGCGCCTTCCGGGGCACATAAACAACCTTGGACATTCTGCGTGGTAAGCGACCCGGAGCTCAAAAAGCAGATTCGGGCAGCGGCAGAGGAGGAGGAATACCGGAGTTATAACGGGCGCATGAGCGAAGAGTGGCTCAAGGACTTGGCGCCCTTGGGGACGGATTGGCGTAAACCATTTTTAGAAATTGCGCCCTATTTGATTGTGGTCTTTAAGCGTGTTTACGAGCTGGAAGAAGGCGGACATAAACACCAAAATTATTACGTGAATGAGTCGGTTGGTTTAGCATGTGGCTTCCTCTTGGCCGCCATCCATCAAGCCGGCTTGGTATCGCTAACCCATACGCCGAGTCCCATGAATTTCTTAACCGAACTACTGAAACGCCCGGAAAACGAAAGACCCTTTCTGCTCATCCCGGTGAGCAAACCGGCTAAAGAAATTTGGGTTCCCGATATCAACCGAAAATCACTCGCTGAAATGAGCTCATGGTACTAGGAATTGGTGAGGATTCAAACAATTTTACAATCAACATTCTACATTTAACAAGTCAATCCGACAGTCCTACGATCCCACAATCCCACAATCTTCCCTATCTTCGCCCCCATGAATAAAGGTCCTATTTCACAGTTTATTGAGCACCATTACCGTCACTTCAATGCAGCTGCTTTGAAGGATGCGGCTAAGGGCTATGAGACCCACCTTTTAGAAGGGGGCAAAATGATGGTAACCCTGGCGGGCGCAATGAGTACCGCAGAGCTGGGTGTGTCTTTGGCTGAAATGATTCGCCAAGACAAAGTGCATATCATTTCTTGTACCGGTGCCAACTTAGAAGAGGACTTAATGAATTTGGTTGCACATTCGCATTACCGTCGTATTCCAAATTACCGCGACCTGACGCCGCAAGAGGAGTGGGATCTGTTGGAAAAAGGCTTGAACCGCGTTACCGATACCTGCATTCCGGAAGAAGAAGCTTTCCGTCGTTTGCAAAAGCATATTCATGCGCTTTGGAAAAAGGCCGATGAATCTGGTGAACGTTATTTCCCGCATGAGTTCATGTTCCAAATGATTAAGAGTGGTGTTTTGGAGCAGTACTATGAAATCGACCCGAAAGATTCATGGATGATCGCCGCAGCAGAAAAGAACCTGCCTATCGTGGTAGGCGGCTGGGAAGACAGCACCATGGGTAACATCTTTGCGTCGTATGTGGTGAAGAATGAAATAAAAGCGACTACCATGAAGAGTGGTATCGAATACATGGTTTGGCTAACCGAATGGTACCGCAACAACTCCAGCGGAAAAGGCGTAGGCTTCTTCCAAATTGGGGGTGGAATTGCCGGCGATTTCCCTATCTGCGTGGTACCGATGATGTACCAAGATTTGGAATGGCATGATGTACCGTTCTGGAGCTATTTCTGCCAGATCAGCGATTCCACTACATCCTACGGTTCATACTCCGGTGCAGTACCGAATGAGAAAATTACCTGGGGTAAACTCGACATCAATACACCGAAATACATTGTAGAATCCGATGCGACCATTGTGGCTCCATTGGTATTCGCTTGGGTACTGGGCTGGTAGTCCGATATACCATGAATAAACACGAGGCCTTTGGGTTGCTAGAGTCATCTTGGAAAGGGAAATACCCTTTTGAAGCCGATGAACTGGAGCAATTGAAGGCCTTGTTTGATTTTGTTACGTATAAGCGAAAGGACTTCTTGATTCGGGAAGGCATGCAGGAGCACGGCATTTACTACATAGCCGATGGCATTATGCGGGCCTATTTTGAAAACGAGGAACAAGAAATCACCGCCGCCTTCATCTACCAAGGATTTTGGTCGAGCAGTTTTGCTTCTTTTTTAAGCGGCGTGCCTAGCGATTACAATGTGGAAGTGCTGGAAGACGTGAGTGCCTTGTATTTGAACAAAGAGAAGCTGGAAGAGGCTCTGGCTTTATCAGCCAATTTTGCCTTGTACTACAGGCGACTCCTTGAAAACGTGGTAGTGGGTATGCAATTCCGGGAGCGAGAATTACTGTCGAGTACCGCAGAACAGCGCTTCGAGCGATTTATGAAACAGAGTGCCCACCTTACCCAAAAGCTTCCATTAAAACATATTGCGTCGTATCTTAGCATGACGCCGGAAACCTTTTCCAGACTGAGAAGAAAATGGATGGAGAAATGAAAGGGAATTACTCAACTGACGCACTTTACACAGCCTTGTATGCCGAGCTTGCCGAACAAGAAAAAACGGCCAAGATGCTGGAAGATTTACCACTCGATAGCCTACTGCCACACCCGGCTCCGGGCCGATGGAATGCCTTGGAAGCGATAGCGCATTTAAACAGCTATGCACGTTACTACCTTCCTGCCTTTAACAAAGCCATAGACGAAGCGAAGCTGAAGGGATACATACCGGAATCCTATTTTAAATCCACTTGGCTGGGCCGCTTTTCCATTCGCAGCGTTTCACCGGAGACCAGAAAGCTCAAGTTGAAATCGCCCAAAGCCCATAACCAAGCGAAGTTGGTGAGCATACCCATGACCAAAGATGAATTACTCCGCTTCCGAAATCACCTGGACGGTATTCGTCTGGTTTTAGAGAAAAGTAAGGAGGTAAGTTTAAAAAAGACGCGTATCTCCATTGAGATAGCGCCATGGTTGAAGCTTTCGCTAGGCGATTTTTTGCCTTTCTTGATTACCCACCAAAGTAGGCACCTGGAGCAAGCCGTAGAGGCAGCTAAATTTACACGTTCAGCACATCCATCAGCTTCAGCAGCTGCGGGTTAATGTCTTTGCGTTTGTGAATGGCGTCTTCAAAAGGCGTGAAAGCAATTTCATTGTTCAGAATGCCACAAGCTACGTTTGTTTTGCCCTCTAGCAAGGCTTCTACCGCTGCTACGCCAATTCGGGTGGCCAAGAGTCGGTCTGCCGCGCTGGGTTGTCCGCCACGTTGAATATGGCCCAGGATTGTTACCCTAGGGTCTATCTCCGGATATTTTTCTTTGACCTTAGCTGCCAGTTCCATCGCTCCACCTTCTTCTTCTCCTTCAGCTACTACAATGATGGAAAAGGACTTCTTGCGTTTCTTTTTACTGAAGAGTTCATCAATCCAGTTTTTTCGGTTGGCCTGTTCCGGGATGAATACCGCCTCGGCTCCACCGCCTAGACCTACTTGAAGCGCAATGAATCCGGCATCCCTGCCCATTACTTCCACAAAGAAGGTTCGGTTATGTGAATCGGCTGTATCCCGAATGCGGTCAATGGCATCCATCGCAGTATTGACTGCTGTGTCAAAGCCAATGGTATAATCGGTACCGTACAAATCATTGTCGATGGTACCCGGTGCGCCAATACAGCGTATACCGTGTTCTGCGTGCAAGGTCATGGCTCCTGTATAGCTTCCGTTTCCCCCAATGCAGATTATCCCTTCTATACCGTGTTTTTTCAGGTTTTTTGCCGCTTTGGCCCGACCTTCTGGGGTCATGAATTCTTTGCTACGCGCTGTTTTAAGAACCGTTCCTCCGCGTTGGATGATATTGGCCACGCTTTGGCTGTTCATAGGAAAGATATCGCCACTAATCATCCCTTCATAGCCTCTCCGAATGCCGTAGATCTCAGCTTTGTGGTAGATGGCACTGCGCACCGCAGCACGGATACAGGCATTCATTCCGGGCGAATCACCCCCGCTAGTGAAAACAGCTATTTTCTTCATAGTGCTAAAATAAAAAAGCCTCTCCGTATTTCGGAGAGGCTTAGTGTAATTTTTACAATTAGTTTATTAATTGGATACGAATTTAGAGTCAAATGAAAGTACTCCTGAGGAAGATGCTGGAGAAATTGAATTGATTCTCAAAAGGCCGTAAGTTGTATTTCCGGCAGTAATGAACAACACAACATCGCCCACTTTCAAATCATTTGCCATTGTAGCAGTTGCGCCTACAGCTACTTGTGCGTCTAATGCATCGCTCATGGTGATGGCATCAAAATCAGCTGAAGTTAAAGTAGTCTTTCTGAATTTTGTGGCATTACGTTCGCTTGCAAGCCAATTGTTAACAGAAGGATGTAATTGACCTACTTGAGCATCATTCGGAGCAGCAAGTGTAGCTTTGTTAGTAGCTCCATAATAGTAAATCATATCAACTGAGTTTCTATCGTTGTTTGCTTCAGCGGTTAATAGAGCCTGGTAGGTAGCAAAACTCCAAAATGAACCTAAAGTAGTATTTTTGTCTGCACCTATTTCAGCATTTGAGCGCGACTGAACAGGAATAGAGGGAGCTGTAACTGTTAATAAAATCGACTTCGAAGTAGATGTACCGTTGCTCATGAAAACGGTAACCGTTACCTTTTCGGTTCCTTTGATGTTACCAACGGTGTAAGGGATGTCCATGGAAAAAGTCTTTGTTTTTAGAGAGGTGATTACTGAGTCACCATCATCCGTAAGAAAAACGATGTTTTCTGAACCACCATTGTAGGATAAGGTAACTCTGATTTTTTCGAGGTTTTCAACACCTGAAGCGTTGATACCAAATTTGATTTGTGACCCGGCCTGAACAGTTGCATTTTGAGAAATGTAGTCAGCCCCACCTTTCCAATCGAAGCTCGGTCTTGGTGTTTCGTCAGTAATAGGTTCATCACCACCGCAAGAGCTTAAACCAAAGGCCATTGCACCGGCCATAATGAACATGATTCCTAGTTTCTTCATAAGGATTATTGTTTTTTTGTATTGTAACAAAGGTATAAAAAATTGATTCATTACAAGCGGGTCCTTGTTTTAGAGCCATTTTTTTCTACGGAAATAAAAAAGTTGGAGCACGGCAATCACCACCATGAGTGCAACTAAGGATATATAACCATAGGGTTGATAGAGTTCCGGCATGTTCCACGGCAGGGATTCTCCACCTTTTCCTTGAGCCGCAAAGTTCATCCCATAGAAGCCTGCTAAAAACGACAATGGAATAAAAATACTGGAAATAACGGTGAGCACTTTCATCACTTCGCCCAATTTGTTGTTTACGCTCGACATATAAATATCCAAAAGCGAATAATTGAACTCCTTCAGGCCTTCAATCAAGTCGAGAATATGAACCGTGTGATCGTAGGCATCCTGCAAATAAATGCCGAAACGCTCTTGTTTGTCGGTGCTCAGATTCCGAATTAAATCGCTCAAATTATCTTTTTCTGCTACCATGGTTTTGCGCAACAGTTGCAGTTGCTTTCTGTAGATCTGAATTTCGCTTAAATGCCATTTTTCAGGGTTCTCGAAAAGTTGATCTTCCAAACTCTCCAGTTGCACTTCAATGTGATCCACAATAGGGAAATAGGAGTCGATTACGGCGTCGGTAATGGCATAGTATAAATAGAATACCGGACTGCTTCTTAACAAGGTACCACTTACTTTAATTCGATCTTTCACCGGATTAAGGCAGTCAAAATCGGTTTCTTGCATTGTGATGATAAGGTGGTCGTAAAAGAACACGTTCATCTGCTCGTCTACCAGCTGTTGCTCGGCATCGTAATACAGCATGCGGTTGATATCAAATACGTGGCCGGCATTGACCTCCATCTTCGGACGAGCATTTCCGGCCAACACATCTTCCAACTCTAAGGTGTGGATTCGGAAGGCATCCTTCAGTTCATGGAAGAAGGCTGAATTACCATAACCAATAATCTGAAGCCAATGGTTTTGGTTAGGGTGTTTGGTTATGTATTCTGATGCCTGACTTACTGTGGTAAACTCGTTCACGGCATAGTCATCAAAATGGTATGAAGTAAGCACTAATTTTGGCGCTGAGCCTGAGTCGAAATTGATATAGCCCGGAATGGAGCCGGGAGGCGAACGCCGAATTACCTTTTTTACATTCCCTTTTCTTTTTGATTTCTGCTTCGCGGCCATGACCAAAGTTTGGCATTTTACGCTGTAAATGCAAAGGGGTTAGGTTATGGAGTGGAAAAGAATTTTCTGAGCAGCCATGGATTTTCAGGTCGCTAACTTAGATTTGATTGCTATGACGCTCGCAACCGCTGATATCATTGTCATCCTAGTTTACCTGGTGTTCACACTGGTGGTAGGAATCCTGACAGCTAAAAAGGCTTCCGGAGGATTGGAAAATTTCTTTCTCGGTGGACGAAATCTTCCTTGGTACCTCGTGGGGGTTTCTATGGTCGCTACCACCTTTGCGGCCGATACGCCTTTGGCGGTGACGGAAATCGTAGCGGAAAACGGCATCTCCGGCAACTGGATTTGGTGGAACTTTGCGATTGGCGGCTTGCTTACCACTTTTTTCTTCGCTCGCTTGTGGCGCCGATCCGGTGTTATCACGGAGGTAGAGTTTATCGAACTGCGTTACTCAGGTAAAGCAGCGGCCTTCTTGCGCGGCTTTAAATCGGTTTACCTGGGTTTGTTTATGAATGTGCTGGTTATCGCTTGGGTAAACAAAGCCCTCATGACTTTACTCCATGTCTTTTTTGGCTTAGGACCGGATATGCAACTTCTCGTTACGGGAGGCGCTATGCTGTTTGTAGCTTTCTATTCATCGCTCAGCGGTTTGCTGGGTGTGGTGTTAACGGATGTGGTTCAATTTATTGTAGCGATGACGGGCTGTATCATTCTGGCCGTATTGGTAATAAATAGTGAAGAAGTGGGAGGGGTAGAGAATCTGAAAGCGGCTTTGCCGGCCGGTACCCTCGACTTCGTGCCGAGTCTCTCCAGCGCCGAGGGAATCAAAGCCTGGGCCCTCACGCCATTTGCCTTCTTGGCTTTTATTGGTGTGATGTGGTGGAGTAGCTGGTATCCCGGACAAGAGCCCGGTGGTGGAGGCTATATCGCTCAACGAATGATGAGTGCCAAAAATGAGAAGCATGCGGTTTACGCAACACTCTTCTTCCAGCTGGCACATTACTGTCTACGCCCATGGCCGTGGATTCTGGTGGGTTTATCGGCCATGGTCTTGTACCCTGATTTGATGCAAACCGACCCCGGACAAGGTTACGTGATGGCCATGAAAGAATTTTTGCCGGATGGCCTGCGCGGACTGCTGCTCATCGCTTTTTTGGCGGCCTACATGAGTACCATCTCTACCCAATTGAATTGGGGGGCATCGTATTTAACCAACGACTTATACCACCGTTTTTTAGCCGGAAAAGAAGCCGATAACAACCGCAAGAACGTGATGGTCTCTCGCCTCATTACCGTGCTGCTGATGGCCATTGGACTTTATGCCACAACCTTGGTAGAACAGATCAAAGATGTTTGGTCCTTCTTACTGGAATGTGGAGCCGGCTTGGGTTTGGTGCTGATTCTCCGATGGTACTGGTGGAGGGTGAATGTTTGGTCAGAGATTGCGGCCACGCTTACGCCGTTTGCCATTTACGGGACGGTTTTAGGTCTGAGAAATTACTATGTCTCCAACCTAGGGAATTTCCCTGCAGGGGTTGAACCTATGGATGTAGTAGAACAAATGCATCCTTATCTTTTCTTCCCGAATAGCTTCTTTTTCACCGTAGCCATCACAACGGCCGTTTGGCTTATCGTGACCTACCTCACTAAACCGGTGGATCAAGCCCATTTGCAAAAGTTTTACGATAAAGTGAAACCCATGGGGTCTTGGTTGCCCTTCAACAAAGACATGAGCCAATCGAATAAACCCTTGATTTGGAGCTTACTCAGCTGGTTTTTCGCGGTGGTATTTACTTACAGCGTGCTCTTCGCTAGCGGAAAGTTTTTACTCGGATTTGGCCAAGAAACCGTATATTTTACCTTGAGTGCATTGGTAAGTTTGATTCTTTTTCTGCGGATTTTGAAATGGTCGAAATTGTTCGACTGACAAAAAGTTCGCGAAGGCCCTTGGCATAGGACTTGAACCCAAGCTCAATCGAGACGGAGTACCTAAAACGAATTTCATGTTTAAAAAGGATAATAAGATTGTGATTGCGACTGGATTTGGAGGAGATGATAACGACGGGCCTGATTTCTTGCCCCTGCTCTCTCAAGAAGACGAAGACGAAATCAACAAAGAGGATAACCCCGAGGAACTGCCAATATTGCCGCTTCGGAACACGGTGATGTTTCCGGGTGTCGTGTTTCCTATCACCGTAGGCAGAGATAAATCGATTAAGCTAATCAAAGACGCCAATGCCGGTAACAAGGAAATTGGGGTAGTAGCACAGATTGATGGAAGCACTGAAGATCCTGACTTTAGCGAATTGCATAAAACCGGAACCCTAGCCCTTATTCTGAAGGTGCTGCGCATGCCGGATGGCAATACCACGGTTATCATACAAGGTAAAAAGCGATTCGAACTTGGTGAGGTAGTCACAACAGAACCTTACCTGAAAGCCAAAGTAAAAACCTTTGGTCCGGAAAAGGTGAAGGTAGACAAGGAAACCGAAGCCTTAATCGATAGCATTAAGGAATTAGCCCTGAACATCATTGAGATCTCTCCGAACATCCCAACCGAGGCTTCCTTTGCGCTGAAAAACATCGATAGCCCCAATTTCTTGGTCAACTTTATCGCTTCCAACCTGAACGTAGAAGTGATTGACAAACAGCGCATCTTGGAGGCCGGCTCATTTGATGAGCGTGCATCAATCGTATTGGAGTACCTCACCAGAGAAATGCAAATGCTCGAACTCAAAAACGAGATTCAGAGCAAGGTGAAGGGCGACCTCGACAAACAACAAAAAGAATACTTCTTGCAGCAGCAGATTCGTGCGTTGCAGGAAGAGCTTGGGCAGGATAGCCCGGATAAAGAAATTGCCAACCTGCGTGAAAAAGCAGAGAACAAACGTTGGGGTAAAGCAATTCACGATCACTTCATCAAAGAACTCGATCGCCTGCAGCGCCTCAATCCGATGGCGCCGGATTATTCCATTTACCTCAATTACCTGCAGCTCTTACTCGACCTCCCTTGGAACGAGTTTACCAAAGACAATTTCGACCTGAAGAAGGCACGTCAGGTGCTAGACCGAGACCATTTCGGTTTGGATAAGGTGAAAGACCGTATCCTAGAATATTTGGCTGTATTGAAATTGAAAGGCGACATGAAGAGCCCGATCTTATGCCTCTACGGCCCTCCGGGAGTGGGTAAAACCTCCTTGGGTAAATCGGTTGCTGAGGCTTTAGGAAGAAAGTATGTAAGGATGTCGCTCGGTGGTTTGCGCGACGAAGCGGAGATTCGCGGTCACCGCAAAACCTATATCGGCGCTATGCCCGGACGCGTGATTCAATCACTCAAGAAAGCCCAATCGGCCAACCCGGTTTTCATCTTGGATGAGATTGATAAGCTGGCCTCTGATTTCCGTGGCGACCCAAGCTCGGCTTTGCTGGAAGTATTGGATCCGGAGCAGAACAATGCCTTTTACGATAACTACGTGGAAGCGGAATTCGACCTAAGCAAGGTGATGTTTATCGCCACCGCGAACTACCTCGACAATATCCAGCCGGCCCTTTTGGACAGGATGGAAGTGATTGAGATCAACGGCTATACCTTGGAAGAAAAGGTGCAGATAGCGAAGAAGCATTTGGTACCAAAGCAACGTAAGGCCCATGGTTTGAATGGCAAGCAACTGCAATTGAAAGACAAGGTGATTGAAAAGATCATCGAAGAGTATACCAGTGAATCCGGCGTACGTAACCTGGACCGCGTTCTGGCTTCGGTGGCCCGCGGCGTAGCCCGCAACGTGGTGGTGGAAGAAGGCCCAACGGGCAATATGACCTTGGAGGAAGTGAGAAAGATACTTGGTCCGAAGTCGCACGAGAAGGAAGTCTACCAAGGCAACGACGTAGCCGGTGTGGTAACAGGCTTAGCCTGGACGCCGGTAGGAGGAACCATCTTGTTTGTGGAGAGCAGCATTACTCCCGGCAAGGGCAAGCTGACTTTAACCGGTAAGTTGGGCGATGTGATGAAAGAATCAGCCATTACCGCTACGACTTTCTTGAAGGCCAACGCCGCCTACCTTGATATCGATCAAAAGGTATTTGACCATGCCGATTTGCACATTCACTTCCCGGCCGGAGCCGTTCCGAAAGACGGTCCATCTGCGGGAATTACCATATTAACCTCTCTGGCCTCTGTGTATACGCAGCGCAAGATTAAGCCTTACGTAGCGATGACAGGTGAGATTACCCTACGCGGCAGAGTCTTGCCGGTGGGTGGGATCAAAGAGAAAATCTTGGCGGCCAAACGGGCAGGTATCAAGGAGATTATCCTCTGCGACGACAACCGCAAAGACGTGGAAGAAATCAAACACGACTACGTGAAGGAGTTGACTTTTCACTATGTGAAAAACATGCTGGATGTATTGGATATCGCCTTATTGGAAGAGAAAGTAAAACACCCGATTGACGTGCACGCCTTTATCCCTGAAAAAAATAAGGAAGAGGTCTTGAATTAATTGATTTGTTCCGGTGGCTGTTTATATTTGCAGCCCCATCGGGAATGCCCAGGTGGTGAAATTGGTAGACACGCCATCTTGAGGGGGTGGTTCCGTAACGGTGTAGGGGTTCGAGTCCCCTCCTGGGCACAGAAGATAAAAGTCCTGCATTGCAGGACTTTTTGCATTTATAGGCTAGGGGACGAGAAGTTTATCCCGACAAACGCGCAGCGATTCGTCGGGAAGTCCCCTCCTGGGCACAGAAGATAAAAGTCCTGCATTGCAGGACTTTTTGCATTTAGTATGTCAGGCATGGTCTCTTGACTAGCAGAGTGTGAGTCTCTGTACACGCCTAGTTGAAGGGAAGTGTTAGCGAATGGCAAGGGTT
>FWPV01007660.1_pt1 | contig 19430 bp, 16 predicted proteins | sample 2228371 | NCBI WGS metagenome assembly FWPV01 (sample SAMEA103939776, study PRJEB20133) | metagenome
GGCGTAAGCCGGTATCCAGCCCCGCCCAAGTCATACCGGCGCAAGCCGGTATCCAGTCTTTTCAAATCTTCCTGGATTCCGGGTTCCCCCGGAATGACACAAACGATCTCTGGATTCCGTTTTTCAACGGAATGACAACAGAAGCAAACTACGATACCTTTTCACCTACCCTTGCTGCTTTTTTGGTGAGCTCCTCAAATGGCACCACATAGCGAACAATTTCTATCCGCTCCGAAGGCGAAAGGTTTTGGGCCGGGTTGGCAATGATGTAAAGTTCAGGCTTCTTTTTTGCATTCATCACCGCATAGAGGAAGTAATCATCTCCAAACCGATTGGCCTTGAACCATTCGTTCTGGGTCAGGGCAATGGAACCGGTCCCTGCCCTGGCTTTCACCTCGATATAACGAATCTTCTCCTGATTATCTCGGGAGCGGATATCAAAACCCAGTTTTTCAGCGGATACGTCCTCGGGTGTGCGTCCGTTTTGGATTTCGTATCGAATAGCTATCTCCATGCCGATTCTTTCAATCTCTTCATCGCTCTCCATGGCATCATCTGTCTTTAAGGGAGGAGTCACACTGATCAGGCCTACAAACCTGGGCATGCTCATAGTCAAGCTCTTTTCCTTTTCGATCTGCTTTTTAAGGTCTCTTAGGGCCTTTTCGTAGGCTTCCTTCTGCTCCTCTTTGTTCCTGATGGGAAGGTCAACCGGTTCCCCTTGCTCCTTTCGGGCTTTGAGGGCGATCAGTTCTCCGTCAAGCTTTAGGATGAAATATTCGAGCGATTTGATCCCGTATTTCTCCTTAATCTCTGCTTGGTGGGTGCGGTCCCGGAAAAGTTCCTCCCTGTATTCCTTCAGTTTGGAGATGGCTTTCGGAGAAACCTTTCTCTTCAATTCATCCAGGTCGATCTCCTTTTCCCTTTCGACCCCGCCCTCTGCGAGGTCCCAGATAATCGCCGGAGAGACGGCTTTCACAACATCTTTTCCCACATAAAAGGCAAAGAGGCGCTTGCCCGCTACAGAGCCGGTTCCATCCTTGATCTCTCCTTCGTAGAAGAGGAAATATCCATCCATCTTCCCATCTGGATCGGTAAAGCGGGCGCCGTTTAGAAGGCAGGTTGAACAGGTGTTCTCCACCCAAGCCATAATGGCTTCGAAGAGGGGATGACCGAAGGAAACGAATTCGACATCGGGGTTCCTAAAGGCCAACTCCTTGTCGAAGGTGATTCTGGGGTATCGCTTCAATAACTCTCCATGGGCTTTTTTGAAGTTCTCATTTTCTGCAATCTTTTTTAGATCGTATGGAATGGAGTCCACCATGACAAACGGCTCTTTTCTTTCCCGCAATTTTCCGCCTGCCTTCAAAAACGCCTTTTGAAAATAGCTTTCTGTATATTCGGGAATGAGCCTGTGTTCCCTTGCCTGAGCAGCCATTTCCTTGATACGGGTGTAATCAATGTAGCGGGTGGCAAGGCTTTCGCCCAGGTTTTCTTTGACCCTGGCGATATAATCGGCATCCACTCTGATGTCCAGTTCTTTAAGGATATCATCAATATTCCTGGCGTTGGCTGCGGCCTCTATCAGGAGTTGGGAGAGGCTTCTGCCATAAAGAATCTCTCCCAAAACGTCGAAGACTTTGTCGCTTCCCAAGGCTCCCCGAATCTCTTCCAGCTTTTCGAACAGACGGGTTAAGACCTTGCCCTCTCGGGTGTCCTCGGCAACGAGATTGGAGATATAAACCTCTTTCTGCTGGCCGTAGCGATGAATCCGCCCCATTCTCTGTTCGAGCCGGTTCGGGTTCCAGGGAATGTCGTAGTTGATCATGAGGTGGCAGAACTGAAGGTTGATCCCTTCGCCGGCAGCCTCGGTGGCCACCAGAAGATCTGTTTCATTCTTGAAGATGCTCTCTGCCTTGACCCGGTCCTCCAACCTCATGCCGCCATGGATGACGGTCGTTGAATAACCCCAGTCAGTCACCTTTTTTTCAAGGTATTCCATGGTTTCCCGAGATTCGGTGAAGATGAGGATCTTTTTATCCTTTGGATCGGGATACTTTTGGGAGAGTTCGAAGAGGGCCTTTTTCAGCTCTTGAAGCTTAACTTCTTTTTCCTCACGGATGATTTTCTGGGCTCTATCGATGAGCCCGTCAATGAGGACTATCTCTTTCTCAAGGTCTTCTCGGGTTTCGGCAACGCTTAAGGTTTCCCAGAGTTCTTCCTCCTTCCATCGCTCTTCTTCGCTTAAGTCCTCAACTGTCTCATGGTCCAGGATGGGAGTGGAAATCTTGCTCCATTCTTTTACGTTTTCTAAAAGATCACTCAGCCGCTTTTTTCTTCTCTCCAAAGACTTCATTAGGGCGTATGTGCTCGAAGCGAACCGCCTTTGCAAAATGACTAAGGCGAAGGCGACGTTTCTCTTCTTATCCTTGGAAAGGGCCAGGTTATACTGAGTGTTTACGTATTTGGAAAGTTCGTTATAGAGGTCTTTTTCTTCGGGCGAACTGGTCCCCAGGTTGAAAGGGATGGTCTTCACATAACGGGGAAGAAAGAGGGGTTTCCCTTCAAAATCTTTAAGATCCTCCTTCACTCGCCTGATGAATAGGGGATTGTCTTTGTAATTGATCGATTCCTGGAGCATCTCGTTGGTGGCAAAGAAACCAGGCTCCAGGAGGTCTAAGAAAAGCCTGAAGTTTTCAGGATCTCCCTTGTGAGGAGTGGCCGTAAGAAACAGTAGATGCTCAGTCATACGGGAAAGGGCTTCTCCAAGGCGGTAGCGTTCGGTTCGCTCCAGTTTGTCTCCATAACGATAGGCACTCATCTTGTGGGCCTCATCCACGATGATCAGGTCAAAGCGACCTGCCGATAGGGATGGAAGGACCTCTTCTCTCTTGGCAAAATCGATCGAGGTGATGATCTGGTCTTCTCGGGCCCAAATGTTTTCTCCGTAGAAGGAATCCAATAGAACCCGGTCAACAGGGACAAATTTCTCCTCGAAACGGTCTGACAATTCCCGACGCCACTGATCTTTGAGGTGGCCAGGAGCAACAATCAGGATCCGCTTGACCAGATGCCGGAGTTTAAGCTCTTTGAGGATGAGCCCAGCCATGATCGTCTTTCCTGCACCCGGATCATCTGCAATCAAAAATCGAATCCGGGGAAGCTGAAGCACGTAGCCATAGACCGCTTCGATTTGGTGGGGAAGAGGGTCCACCTTTGAGGTATTTATGGCAAGGAGGGGGTCGTAGATCGATGCGTATCGGTACCGCATGGTCTCCAGGGCTAAAAAGACCTCGGCCGGATCTTCTTTGAAAACGGCACCTGTTTGAAGAACCGAAATCCTCATAAACTCTTCAAGGGGAATAACCTGATCGATGTGGCTTTTACTGATCGTGGTAGCGCCGATAAGGTGGACATCGCTGTCGAGATTTTCGATGAGCTTGACCTCAACAGGCTCAGGCCACTGAGGCCCCCTGATGATGTTCCCAGGTTTAATCTCCATACCCTCTCCTTTGATCGAGTTAAAAAGTAATGGCAATGTTGCCAGTATGATCAAATCTTTAATTGTGAATTACTTTCTACTCCATCTCCGTCTTTTTTTAAGAACGTGACCCTTTACCATGACCGTGACCCGTGTCAGAAAACTTATGAGATTGCCACGACCTTCAGTCTCGCAATGACAAATGAATAGGCTTCGGTTAAATCCCGTCTTATTAACCTAAACAATTTTCACTAATATACCAAAAATGGGCAATTTCGACAATCTCTTAAGCAATTTTTGTACAAGAAAATCAGAAGCAAGGAAAAACCCAGAAGGCCTTTTTCGCTGGGATTCTCACGCCCCTGCAGGTTCTCGCAAGAACTGAATAGCAAAGGGTCTCCATTTTTCTATCACCTCAACCTTTTCCAACCAGAAACTGCGCCGTAATGTGATTCCGAAGGAGTGGAACGACTGAAGCAATCTCACAAGGCATTGATAATCCAGAGATTGCCAGGCGCCCTTCATTCGCTCGGAATAACGAAGAGGGAATTGCAACACAGCCTTACAAAAAAGAGGGGAAACCCTTCATCCCTCCAGCAAAACAGAGGGAATTCTGGTATGTTTTATTGGGTAGGCAAGTCGTTCCTCAGTGGTCAAATGGAGAAGGAATATTGTGAATCCCTCTATGGAGTAATGGAAGGCCTATCTCAAGCCGTCTTCTTTTTTGGCCTCCTCTTTTTTTAAACCACCAATTCTGGGGTGGGGTCTTCCAGAATCAGTGACTACAATGGCGACCAGAATCTCATCAGACCGAGGGGCATCCGTGACTTTAATGCTCATGGCATCGAAATGGGAGCGAACAAAGGCTGCATCTTTATAATGAAGGGGGACATCGATCTCCGTCCCAGGACCACCCATCTTCTTGGCAGAAGGGATGATCGCCTTTCCCCCTCCCACGGCTTCCCTTAAAGGTGTTCCTAATTTTGGGTGTAGAATCGCTGCGGCATGCTCCAATTCTCCATCCGCCCCAACGATGGCCGCCTTCCCATAACTTTCCACGCTTTGGGGTTGGATTTTCAATGCTTCCACCGCCTTTTTGCCAAGGATCCCTCCTAATTGCTCACCGATATCGATGAGGGGAGTCAAATCCTCAACATACTTTCCTGCAAAAGGATTCTTAATGACTGCAATGGCCGCAGACTTTCGGGTCGGGGGATCAACCTTTTTTCCTCCCTCCATGACCGTTTCTTCTACAATCGTTATATATTTTCTCACTTCCATCTCTCCACCTCCATTCTTTTCAAAGGGCTTAGGGATGGGTTATTAGGAAATAGATTTATCTAAACCCAAATCCCTAACCCCTAATCCCTAATCCCTGTAACTAAAGCTTTGTTAACCAAGAATTTATAGAGTCTGTCCAGACCACCTTCCCCTGAACCGCGATTAAGGCTCCCTTAATCAATCCCTTCTGGCATATCTTTTCCGCTCTTGTCAAACCCCTTTTCAAAGCCTCCTCAATCTTTCCCTGGGATAATCTCCCAACTTTAAGGGTCACCCATTCCCCCCGGATATCTGTATCGGGATAGATGGTTTCAGCCAGAGCCCTTTCTATATTCGAATCCTCAACATTGGTGAAGTTTCCGACAACTGTTGCTGAAGCATCGGCTATAGAGGCCTTCTCCGAAAGAATGGTCGCCCCTGAGGCAATCCCCTTGGTAAAACTTCTTCCTCCAAGTCCGCTTGTCGCTATCCCCCCTATGCCTGCATTGGAATCGACTGAAATAAAATAGGAGGGTTTCTTTGAATCCACTTCTGTTTTAACCCCTATCCTTGCGGTCTCTCCCTCTCTTAGGCGGATGGCAATGTCTCCTCCATTCTCCACAATGATTTTCGTCCCTCCCCTTTCAGAAATAAAATCGGCCACCACTTCTGAGGCTGTCCCAGCCACCGCAGATAAAGGGGTTAAATCAGGCTCCTCCATCATCTTCGTTGCATTAATCATTCTTTTTACGATCTCTGGGTAATCCCTCTTGATCTCGAGAGTCTCTGCTCTCGTTTTTATGATGGTCTGGAATCTCGCCAAATCTCCAAGGACCTCAATGGCTTGATAAGCCCCTTCTTTGGCCAGATGGGCAAGAGGCCTTCCATTCTCAGACACATGAATCCACATCCGCATTGGACCATACTCCACCAAGACGGTCCCATTGTCTAAGACCTCTACAAAAGGAGATTCTTCTATTCTTTCTCCCAATGGCATTTTATCTCTTTATCTCCCTTAACACATCCTCTAGTTTTCGAATACTCTCTTTATGCCCTCCTATCTCAAGATATTCATCCAATCTCATCGTATATTCAAGGGGAACAATGGTTGCAGGGGTTGGCACGTAGGTAAAGGCCCTCACCATCACCTTCTCCACATCCACTAAAAAAGTGATCCCACCTCCTGGCAGGATATAGGTAGGGGCACCCCCCACTGTCAATTTTGCTCTTTTCTGATGGATGGCTTCATTCAATCTGATGGGAATCTTTGTAACCCCTGCCCTCGCACTTCCTCCTGCCCCCCCAATGAAAATGGCAGAAACCCTTGAAGGCTGACAATTCAAAGCCATCATCTCCACTGCTCTTTTAGCCCCAGGAGTCAATTCAATCTCCTCAAATCTCCCATCTTCTTTTAAGCGGAACAACCTCGCCCGTTCTGCAGTGGTCTCTGTGACGAGAACTGTCATCCCTGGCTTTGTAATCTCCGGATCAAATCCCTCGATAATATCGAGAGGATTTTCAATAGGGGTTCCTCCCCATCCCTTCCCATGTTCGCCAAAATAGCGACCTGAGGTAGATTTTCTGGCTTTCAATCTGATCCCACTATATCTTGCTCCTAACTCCCTTCCTGCTGGATGCTCGGTGAATTGACCAATCAGATGGGAATCAAGCACAATGACCTCATCGGCAGCCTCTAAAAAATACCTTCCAAAGAGTCCCATGGAGGCACTTCCACACCCAACCCTCATCCTGGTCCCCATTTTCCCATCGATGATAGGAGCTTTACCAACCTGAAGGAGCATTTCCGCTCCCTCCTCCACTTTTAGATGGACCTCCTTGCGATTCGCAATCTCAGTAATCAGTCTGGCCACTGCAAGACCATCCGGACCAGTTAACAGGTTGACTCCTCCTAAGGAGAGAATTTTGGAGCCATATTCTTCCGTGCAGAGATGGCCGACCCTCTTTTTTCCTATGAGGACCGGAGCCCCTTCTTTGCCAATGTCGACATCCGTATCAATCTTTACCTTGATCCCACTATAACTGAGCGGTGCCTCGGTAACGACCGTGACCACATCCACCCCTTCTATCTGGGATTGGACAATATAAGGGGCAGGTTTGGTATCAGGATAAGTGGTCCCTGCTCCAATCCCTGTAATCAAAGGCTTCCGAATCACCTCCTCAAAGTCTCTCCCAACAATCTCCTTGACCTCATCAAATCTCTGAAGAGGGATATTCCGAATCAACTCTCCATTTCGATTGATAAACCTCTGGCAGGCTCCTGTGTGACCTTCTTTAATCAAACAGTTGATCGGGCAGGAGAAGCATCTTGTCCCTTCCTCTTTGGGTTTGGGTTCTAAGGAAATCGCCTCCTTCGGGCAGACCTTTAAACAGGCTTGACACTCCACACACCCCTCGGAGATTGTCGCCTTTTTTCTTCTCCCCTTCTCTTTCACCAGGGAAATAACCCCAAGAGGGCATGCCTCTACACAGAAGCCACAACCGATACACACTTCCCAATTCACCATCATACTTTAATCCTCACCATAGTTTAAGGCTTGCTAATTACGATTTTTCGATTTGGTGGAGGTGTATTCCTACTCACTCCAATCTTCATCACACCATCGATTAAAACACCCGCAATCCCGGGGATATCCCCTGCTTCAATTGCAGAGAGCGCATCGGTTCCAACCGAACCCATTGGAGCATCCATGATAACAAGGTCTGCCTCTCTACCCACTTCAATGATACCCCGATTAAGTCGAAAGACCCTTGCGGTATTTCCGGTCGCCATGGCAATGGCCTCTTCAGGTTTAACACCGCAGAGGGAGGAAAGAAAGTTGATCACCCTGAGGATTCCAAGAGGAATAACTCCTGTTCCCGAAGGCGCATCATTTCCAATGATGATTCGTGGATAGCCTTTTACCTCTTTAACGATCTTCATCACCTCTACGATCATCCTGAGATTTCCACAATGAACAATCTCCAACGTCAGGGAGGTCTCTCGAATCAACTTCTCAGCCTCACTTATGGATATGGCTGTTGGTCCTCCGTTGATATGGGAGACAATGTCTGGATCCGTGGCAATCACATCCTGAGCCGGAACAGTTGTGCTTCCAGGAATTGAGGTTCCTCCTGTATGCATCATGACTACCATTCCATATCGCTTCGCCCATTGTACCATTGGGCCTGCTTCTTTAGGGCTCTTCACCGCTCCCAGACCAATCTCCCCTACCACCCGGACTCCCTCCTTGGCTAACTCTTCAAAATCTTTCTCCTTAAGCCCTGGCTCAAGAATCAGAGCCCCTCCAAGGACTTTAACCCCTCCAGGCCTCGCATTAGCAAATGATTTGGCCGAAAGGATAGCCAATGCCTTTGTTCCTGCAACATCTTTAGGCCTCCCAGGAAGATGAACCTCTCCTGCTGAGATCATTGTGGTCACCCCTCCGTGAAGAGAGGACTCTATAAAGTCAAGCATCTTCTGCCTGGGAGTAAAATCTCCAAGCACAGGATGACAATGAGAATCGATCAGCCCGGGGGTAAGGGTCATCCCCCCAATGTCCATCACTTGATCCACTCTTTCCTTCTCCAGATCCTTTTCAAATCCAATCGATTGAATCAACCCTCCTTCGATGAAAAGCGTATCTGCCTTCAAAATTGGATTAGAAATATCCCCTGAAACCAGAGTACCAATATTCTTGATCATTAATTTAGCCATAAAGACCCTCCCCCTCTCTAATTTCAAATTTTAGATTTCAAATTGCAAATAGTAGCGCCCTCATTTATTAGGTGCGAAATAAGTCGCGGGTAGGCAGAAATGCCGACGCTTCGTTCTGCTTTCTACCTACTTTTACTTTTTTGTAGGGCTTCCAATACCCTTTCCAAGGTCGCTGGAAGATGGTAAATCCTCTCCCCAATGGCATCGGCAATCGCATTCAAAATGGCTGGTGCAGAAGGAATAAGGGCAGGTTCACCCACCCCCTTTGCTCCAAATGGGCCTGTTGGCTCACCCTCTTCAACAATAATTGGGATGATCTCAGGAATATCTTTCGAAGTTGGGATAAGATAGTTTACAAAAGAAGAGGTCTTCCCAGGGACATATTCCTCCAACAAGGCAAACCCCATCCCCATAACAACGCCTCCAATAATTTGACCCATCACATTTTGGGGATGGATGGCTTTACCCACATCGTGACTGGCAATCATGCGATTCACCTTTACCTTCCCTGTTTCTATATCCACTTCAACCTCGGCCAGATGGGTAGCAAAGGCATAGGTTGCATAGGGAGCCCCCTGCCCAGTTTTTGGATCAAGGGCAGTTGTTTCAGGGTCAAAAACTCCTTCGCCCCTTAAGATTTTTCCACTCCGTCTTGCAACCTCCTTGAGCGATATAGAAGTGGTTAAACATAACCTCGATTTAACCTTTCCCTCTTCATAGAAGAGGTCCTTTTCATCGATTCCGAGGAGATGGCCTGCCTCTTTGATGACTTCCTGTTTAAGGTTTTTAATTGCATTCAGAATGGCATTCCCAGAGATATAGGTTTGGCGGCTGGCCGAAGTTGCACCTGCATCGGTGGTGTAAGCGGTATCCGCTCGAATCAGTTGAATCTCTTCCAATGGAACTCCGATCGATTCCGAAGCAATCTGAAGAAGGATTGTATCGGATCCTTGACCGATATCGGCCACTCCAGTAAAAAGCCTAATCACTCCTTGAGGGTCAATCTCAATCTGGGCAGTTGAAGGGTTGGCAATCCCTGTATTCCCTATTCCATACCACATGGAGGCTACTCCTACTCCTTTCTTGATAAAAGGTTTTTCCGAATCCTTTTTAAACTGGCTCCTCTGTTCCCACCACTCTTTTATTTTCAGGAGGGTCTTCTCCAGACCAACACTTGCTGAAAGGGTTTGACCCGTTGCTGTGGAGGATCCCGTCCTGAGGGCATTTTTTAACCGAATCTCGATGGGGTCAATCTCCAATACACTCGCAAGAAGATCCATCTGGGATTCATGGGCAAATGCAATCTGGGGAACGCCAAATCCTCGCATCGCTCCCGACCAAGGATTATTGGTATAGGCCATCCTACTTCTCACTTTTACATGAGGGACCTCATAGGGTCCTGTGGCATGGATGGCTGACCGAATGGCAACCGTTGGACCATAGGAGGCATAGGCTCCTGTATCTCCCAAAATATCGACTTCAACGGCTGTCAACGTTCCATCCTTCTTGGCCCCACTTTTATATCGAATCCTCAGGGGGTGACGTTTGGAAGTCACCTGAAAGACTTCTTCTCTTGAATAGAGAATCTTCGCCGGTCTCTTTAAATAGAAGACTGCAAGGGCCAAGAAACATTGAATCGTGATGTCCAATCTCCCTCCGAATCCTCCACCGGTTGCCGATTGAATGACCCTGACCTGATTTAAAGGGAGGGAGAGAACAGAGGCTACCTCCCTCTTGTCATAGTGAACATTCTGGGTTGGGCAGACGATAGTAATCCTTCCCTCCTCATCAAGATAGGCTATCCCTGCATCAGGTTCCAAATAGGTATGATCCACCCATGAGGTGGTATATGTATTCTCAATAACCACCTCAGCCTCTTTAAATCCTCTTTGAATATCCCCTTTGAGTACCTTAAATTCTAAAAGTAGATTTCCTTTCTCATGGATGATTGGTGCCCCCATTTTAAGGGCCTCTTCAGGATCAAAGATTGAAGGAAGATCTTCATAAAGGACTTTCACCTTTTTCGTGGCCTCCTCTGCAGATTCCAGAGTCTCTGCACATACCAAAGCCACTGCCTCCCCTCTGTATCTTACGCGATCTTTGGCAAGGACAGGTTGATCTTTATGGATCGTCCCTATTAAATTTTTCCCCGGGATGTCCTTGGCTGTAAAAATTCTCTTAACCCCATTCACCCTCATGGCCTCATTGATCACTATTCCCAAAATCTTTGCATGAGGCTTTGGGCTTCGAACGACTTTAAGATAAAGGGCATTCGGGTCAGAGAAATCAGCCCCATATTTGGCTGTTCCCAAGGCCTTTTCTAATGCATCCACCCTTGGAATATCAATTCCCAATTGTCTCATCGCCCACCTTCTAAGGCCTGCTTGACCGCCCTTTTAAATAACCCTTCAACCACAGGTCTTTTATAAGAAGTGGATGGCCTTATCCCGCTTCGTTTGATGATCGCATCTGAAATAAGGGAGGAGGCTTTTTGCAACGAGTCTTCATCCGGCAGTTTCCCTCTTAAAAACTCTTCTGCTTCGGACATCCTTTGTGGGGTGGGAGTGACTGCCCCAACTGCAATGCGGATCTCCTTAACCCTCCCTTCACTTTTCTCTAATTCAATGACCAAGGCTACGCTCATCCTCGCAATGGCCATCCCTTCCCTTCTGGCCAATCGGACAAATCCCGTCTTCATACTTGATGGAAGTTTTTTAAACTGGACGTTGAGTAAAATTTCATAAGGCTTGATCCTCGTTTTATAGGGAGATTCAAATAGGTCTCCAAGAGGAACTTCCTTCTTTCCCTCTGATGACACGATGGTAGCGAAGGTCTCCAATACCAATAGAGGCGGGATTGAATCCCCTGCCGGAGAAGCGTTGATGATATTTCCTCCAATCGTCCCGATGTTTCGGATCTGTGGAGAACCGATTTCAGAGACCGCATCCGATAAGATCTTCCCGTATTGATGGATAATTGAGGAAGAGGCAATTTCGGAATGGGTAACCGCTCCCCCGATAAAAATCTTCCCATCACGTTCCTCTATGGTCCGAAGTTCAGGAATACGGGTGATATCGACCAGAACCTCTGGTCTGAGGGCTTCCCTACGAAGGGCAACTACCAGATCGGTTCCCCCTGCAATTACCTTAGCCCTTCCCTGGTAACTCCACAGAAGATCGCAGGCTTCTTGAAGGGTTTTGGGAGTTTTATAATCAAAGGGCGGTATCATAGAGATTCTTTAAAATAAGAAACTAAAATCGCCTTTCCCTAATAAGATTAAAAACTATTTAAACTCTAAATCTTAAATAAACCCCAGAAATCAAATTCAAAAGGCCATTAAACTTCTTAGCCAACAATAATAATTTAATTGTAGTTTAGGAAATTTCTGTCATGCCTGCGAAAGCAGGCATCCAGAATTTATTGATTTTATCCGACAGAATCGGATCCGCCTTTGGCGGAAATGATTTTTACTGGATTCCTGCTTCCGCGGGAATGACAGAATGTGGGTTTAAAAATATTTTATATTTTTAGGATTTTGGATTTAGAGTTTAATCTCTTTGCTTCGAATTCATACTTCGAATTTGGACAATTATTTGCTCAGGGCTTCAATCGCCTCAATGATCTGCTGGTATCCTGTACATCTGCAGAGATTCCCCGAGATGGCTTCTTTAATCTCCTTTCGAGTGGGTCTGGGGTTTCTATCCAGAAGGGCCTTGGAGGACATCAACATCCCCGGAGTACAAAATCCGCATTGGATAGCCCCGTGTTCAATAAACGATTTTTGTAAGGGGTGAAGGTGGTCTCGACTTCCCAGGCCCTCAATCGTCTCAACCTTTCTTCCTTCCACCTTGGGAGCCAAAATAAGACAAGAATTAACAGGCATTCCATCCAATAAAACCGTACACGCCCCACATTCCCCGATCCCACAGCCCTCTTTTGTCCCTGTAAGATCCAGCCCTTCACGAAGAAGCCGAAGAAGGGTCCAATGGGATGGAACGTCCACCTGAACCTCTTTTCCGTTTAAAAGAAATCGAATCATTAAATCCACCTTGCCACGATCGTCTTTTCATCCATAAACATCCTCATCGAGGCCATCCTCGATTTAGCCGTCCCAACGAAGGATTCTCTCCTTGACCCGAGTGGGAAAAACGCATAGGGTTGGGCCACCCCAACATTGACCCCCACATTCCCAACATTCACCTCCCGAATAAATTTACGGGCATTTCTTCCATCCCTTGTCATGATACATGCTGTGTGGCCAAGATTCGTTTTGGTATTAATCCATTCTATTGCCTGATCAAGGTTTTCACCCCTGATCAGAGCGGCAACAGGTCCAAAGGCCTCTTCCTTGGCCATGGACATATCTACATTTACCTCTTCAAGAATGGTGGGACCAAGGAAATAACCTTTTGGATAATCTTTTACCTTCACGCCTCTTCCATCAAGAACCATCTTCGCTCCTTCCGAAAGGGAGTTTTCAATCCATTGAATAACCTTTTCTTTTCCTGCCTGGGTTGTCATAGGTCCCAATTCGGTTTCAGTATCGAGCCCATAACCAAGTTTCATACTTTCCGCAGCCTCTTTGAACCTCTTCTTAACCTCATCATAGATATTGCCAATAACCACAACATTATCTACTCCAAGACATCTCTGCCCTGACATTCCAAAGCATCCCCTGAGCAACCACTGGATTCCTTGATTTAGATCTGCATCTGGCATGATGACAACATGATTCTTACCATTACCATTAATGGATGATGTCTTTTTAAGTCTCCCGCAAATCTCAAACAGTTCATGACCTGCTCGATTGGATCCTATAAAACCTACACCCTTAACTTCTGGCTGGGATAATATCTCTTTATTTATTGTCCTCCCCCCATGAATCAGGTTGAGGACACCGGGTGGGAATCCCGCTTCCTGGGCTACTTTACAAATAGCTTCAGATGCAACAGGACATTGTCTACTGGGACTAATAACCATTGTGCATCCTGCTGCAAGACCATAGGGTACAAAAGAAGACCACGCATGCATTGGAATATTACCAGGTGTGATAATAAGAAAAACACCAAGGGGTTCCCATATGAGATACTGATCAATACCATCTGCCACCTGATCCATATGTTCATTCCTTGTAGTCAATCCATATAGGGCAGAACAAGCAGATTCAATATTTTCTATTACCCTTCTAACAGAACCTCTTGCCTCATCAATTGTCCTCCCATGGTCCTGAACAAGGATGCGAGAAAGTTCTTCGAAGTGTTCTTCAAACTTGGCCCTCATATCGAAGAGAAGACGAGCGCGATCCCGGAGGGGAACATCTCTCCACTCTTTAAACGCTTGATGGGCGGACTCAACGGCCATTCTGGCCTCCTCTCTTGTCGCTTCCGGTAATTCTGAAATCGTTTCATCGGTGGCCGGGTTCGTATTTGGATGAACCCGGTTTGATTTTGACTCCATCCATTCTCCATGGATGAGAAATTTCTGTCTTCCATAATATTTTTTTACTTCAGGTAATAACGCCATTTTCTCCTTCTCCTTTCTTCTTCTATGCTCCATGTAATCCCTCAGTCTACCGTGGAAATTCAATGGAATCGGACAGGGATGTCGGAGAAAATCTTATAGCGGAAACCTCAGCTTGCCCCCTAACTCAAAGCATCCAATTAGAAATTGAAAGGTCTCTCCTAACATTGGCGAAGTGACCCTTAACAAATGATCATTTCAGATCGTCCGCTTCATAAGATTTTCGGAGATGTTCCTGTCCGATCACCCGATCTTCCCCACGCTTCAGTGAGGCATTACTGCTCCATTCAAATATTTCTTGACTTAAATTTTTAATTTGGACATTTCATTGAAAAAGCCTACCTTCCCATCATGCCGGGTAGAAAAAGGGCAATCTTTGGAAACAGGGTGATCAGGATGACCACGGCAATCATGGAGAGAAGAAAGGGGAGAGCCCCCCTGAAGATCGTCTGCATGGGAACATCCTTCACCACCCCTGCCAGCGTATAGACATTGAGACCCACAGGGGGAGTGATCAGCCCTGCCTCCATCATGATCACACAGACCACCCCAAACCAGATTGGATCAAAACCCAGTGTCTTTATCACCGGAAAGATCACAGGCATCGTCAGCACCATCATTGAAATGGCATCCAAGAAACAGCCCAACATTAAGTAGATGGCAACGATGATTGCTAAGATGATATATCGGGAAACCGCCAGCCCGGCCATCCAGGAAGAGACCACAGCCGGGATGGTGGAAAGGGCAAGGAAGTAACTAAACACATTTGCTCCAGCGACCAGGAAGAGGACCAAAACCGAAATCCTCATGGCCTCCATCAGAGAAGTGTAAAGGGTCCTAAGTGTTAACTTCTTTTTCAAAAGAACGATGACAAAGAGCGCAGTTGCACCGATCGCTCCCGCCTCAGTGGGATTGATAAATCCTAAATACAAGCCTCCCATGACCAGAAAAAAGACCAGCATTGTCTCCCATATCCCAGAGAAGGCAAGAATCTTTTCCTTCAAACTGACCTCTCCTGGAGTGATCGGAGCCAAAGTAGGGTTTATCTTCACCTGAAAAATTACAATGAGGATAAAGGCAAGGGTGAGTAGGATCCCAGGAAGGATTCCGGAGATTAAGAGTTTCCCAATCGATTGTTCTGTCAGCATCCCATAGACGACAAATCCAAGAGAGGGCGGGATGAGAAAGCTGAGCGTCCCTCCTGCCGCCACCACACCCACAGCCAATTTTGGAGCATATTGAAAACGCCTCATCTCCGGAATGGCAATGGTTCCCATCGCGGCTGAAGCAGCCACCGATGAACCACTCAAGGCAGCAAAAAAGGCACAGGCCGCAATTGTGGCAATCCCTAACCCTCCAGGTAATTTCCTAAACCACTTGTCAAAGGTCTCATAAAGTTCACGGGTAATTCCTGCACTTCCAGCAAACCCCCCCATCAAGATGAAAAGGGGGATGATGGTATAAGGATAATAAGAAACCGTTTCGTAGATCGTTTTGGCTACCACTGGCAGTGCTGCCTGGAGCGAGGTGAGGTAACTGATTCCTAAAAATCCGACAAACATCATCACGAAGGCAATGGGCATTCCAAGGAATAAAAGAATCACAAGTAAAACGCTTCCCAAAATTCCAATGGTAATTGGGCTCACTGACTCCTCCTAAGTCCCCTAATGGCACTGATTAGGTCAATCAGAAGTTCCAGCCATAGAAGAAATCCACCCAGGGCAACCAACAGTCGGAAGGGATACTGAGGAATCCTCAACATGTCTGAAACCGTCCTCTCTCGCAAGCCCTCCAACAGTCCCTGCCATACCATAATCAAGATAATAAATAAACTGAACAAGGTCACCACAATCCCACAGATCGTTTGAATACGAGGAGAGAATCTGGAAGTTAGAAAGTTTACTCCTACATGCCCCTTCACCTGCTGGGTGTAGGCAGCACCCAGCAGGATGAAGGTGGCTAAAATATATTCGGAGAGCTCGAAGGTTCCTGGAATGGGTTTAAAAAATTTCCGCCCAATCACATCCCCTGTGGTGAGAAACATCAATGGGAGAATTAACGACATCCCCACCACATTTACATAGAAATTAAACCGTTGGATCCAATTTTGAACCTTTTCCCAACCCATGAGGAATCTCCTCAATTCAATCTGTTATTTCCATTCAGGAGGAAAGGCGACCACCTTTACTCCCCTCTTTTCGCATTCTTCGTTGTAGGCACGAACCACTTCTTTTGCCTTAAGTCCCTTGGCTTCCAAACCCGCTACCCATTTCCTCGTCTCCTCCCTGAACCGGTCATACCAGCGCTCCGCTTCTTTCGATGGCAAATGGTAGAGTTCGACTTTCTTCTCCTCGATCTCTTTCATCATCTTCTTGTAGACCTCTCGAGTTAACCCTCCGGTGGTCCGGAAGGGATTGCTACAGATTTCATCCACTATGGGTTTGAGGTCATCAGGAATCTTCTTCCAACTCTCTTGGTTCATGATCACACCCTCTGAGACGCAACCAAACGTGGTGACCAATCCATGTTTTGCTACCTCGAAAAGTTTGAAGGAGATCACCAGAGGTGGGCAGGTTACAATTCCATCAATAGTGCCCGTCTCCATTGCCATATAAACATCCCCAAGTGGCATAAAGATGGGTTCAGCCCCAATGGCCTTAATATAATTGGTTTGGTGCCCGCCTGGGCTTCTGATCTTCATCCCTTTTACATCTTCGAGGGTGCGGACAGGTCGTTTCGTCCAGAGAAAGGCCTGAATACATCCATTTAATTCAATCATCTTTACCCCTGCAAACTCCTGATGGAGAACCCGCTTATACATCGCATTTCCAATATCCGTGGCAATATCCTTTCCATCCACCCAGGCAGCAAGGGAAAGGACATCAGTCAATGGAAATCTTCCTGGGGTCCAGGTGGCGGTGAAGTATCCCATATCCGACAATCCCTTTGCCACAATATCATAATGTTCAGGCCCTTTCCCTAACGCAGCTCCAGCATACATGGTATAACCGATCCGATCCTTGCTTCTTTTCTTCAATTCATCAAGCATCGGGATCCAGACTGTCTTCACCTCATATCCAACGGGAACATGCCATGTGCTAAAGCGAACATTTGTTGTCTGCGCAAAGGAGAGCTCATAGATTCCACCCATCCCCAGCGCCATTCCCCCAATCAATGACCCTTTTAGAAAGTTCCTTCTCGAAATTCCATTACACATTCTTATCCCTCCTTTCAATTCTTATTTAATAATAATCATTAAAAAACCACTACCTAAATATGAATTGGACCTCTTCACCTCCTTTCGTTCTACTAAATGATTGAAAATAAACTTAGATTTAAATCAAACCTCCTGTCAAGAAAAAAATGAGGGTCTGGTAAGCGTGTATTCCAGTTTGATGTTGGAAAGAGAACGGAAGATATTTCCTTTCACCTTCGGATTTTTTCGCGCCAAGGCCTCGATCCATTCCTTGATCTCTCGCCTCTTCGTTTTTCCAGAAACTGGGCAGCCACTTGGTGAAAATGGAAGGTCCATCTCTTTTGCAAATCTCTCAATCTTTTTCTCCTCTACTAAGGCTAACGGACGGATCAGTGTAATCTTTCCTTTAAACAGGGGCTGAAGCGGAAGCATGGTGCTGATCTCAGCACTGTAAAAGATATTCAAAAGAAGGGTTTCAATAATATCGTCTTTGTGGTGACCCAAGGCGATCTTATTACATTTGAAATGGTTGGCGAGGGAGAAGAGTTTCTTCCTTCTCTCCCAGGAACAGAGAAAGCAGGGATTCTCTCGATTCTCGGGGCTATTGGCCTTTCGGCCAATTTCGGTATATTCGATATGGTAAAAGAACCCTTCTCTTTCAAAAAAATCCCTCAAGACCTTTGACCGATCTGAACCAAATCCAAGATCGATATGCACAGGGATCAATTCATAATTTATCGGCACTCGTTTCCTACGCTCATTAAGAAGACAGAGAAGTGTAAGGCTATCCTTCCCTCCGGAGACCCCCACTAAAATTCTATCCCCATCATGAATCAGCCCATAGCGGTGAATTGCCTTTCCCATCAGACTTCTGATCTCTTTTTCCCAGTAGGCCATTTTATTAGGGTTCAAGGGTTCAAGGATTCAAGGATTTTTATTCTTTATCGTTTTGCTCGACCACTTGAAATCCTTGCCTCCATAAATTTTTTAAAGGACATATATCACATCTGGGTTTCTTTTTACAAACGGTCTTCCCGAGATGGACGATCAGCGCATGGTATTCATTGAATAACCCTTCCTCATGGGGGAGATGATCCATAAAGAGACGCTGAACCTCCTCATAGGAAACCTTTTGAGAAATAAGCCCATGCCTCGAAAGGATTCGCTTGGTATAGGCATCCACCACAAAAATGGGCCTTTTTAATCCATAGAGAAGGATACTATCCGCTGTCTCAGGTCCAATTCCTTTTACCTGAAGAAGTTTTTCTCTCAGTATCCTGAACTCCTCTCTCCTCATCCTCTGAATATTCCCCCCATAATTTTTGAATAGAAAATTTATAAAAGATTTCAACCGCTCTGCCTTAAGCCGATAATAACCGGAAGATTTGATCAACCTGGCCAACTCCGATCGTTTAAGACGATGGATCCCCTCGGGAGTCAGAGCCCTTTTTTCTTTCAACTCTTGGATGGCCTTTTCCACATTTTTCCAGGATGTATTCTGCGTCAGAATCGCCCCAACCATAACCTCAAAAGGGGTTTCTCCTGGCCACCAGTTGCGAGGCCCATAGGCCTGATAAAGCCTTTTATAAATCTTCATCAGGAGGGTTCTCATCCTATTCTCAATCAATTGCCCATCGAGCGAAGAAAAAATTTTAACGTTTAAAGCAATAAATTCGGTCAATTAAAATGTTTACTGTAGTTTGGCAAATTTTTGTCATGCCTGCGAAAGCAGGCATCCAGAATTTATTGATTTTATCCGAAAGAATCGGATCCGCCTATGGCGGGAATGATTTTTACTGGATTCCCGCTTCTGCGGGAATGACAATTTGCTAAACTTCAGAATGTTTACTTGAACCTTGACCCCTTATTTTATTTCAACCTCTTTTGAAATCTCAGAGAACTTAATAGAATGGTCGCTCCCCCTAAGATTGTTAGAGCAACCATCTCCGGCCATAGGATATCTAACCCATTCCCCTTCAAAAAGACACCCCGTATGATAATGACAAAATATCTTAGGGGATTCACATAAGTAATATATTGTAACCATTCAGGCATATTTTCCAACGGAAAAGCAAATCCAGAAAGGATGAAGGCTGGGTTGGCAAAGAAAAAGGTGGAAATTTGAGCCTGTTGCTGGGTGGAAGAAATGGTAGAGATAAAGAGGCCAATCCCAACGGAACTCATCAAAAAGAGGGCGTTTCCAAGAAGAAGGAGAAATGGGTTCCCTCGAAATGGAACTTCGAACCAGAAGACACCGATCA
>FWPV01007661.1_pt1 | contig 19429 bp, 14 predicted proteins | sample 2228371 | NCBI WGS metagenome assembly FWPV01 (sample SAMEA103939776, study PRJEB20133) | metagenome
CTGCTTCACCTGGCATCCCCGGCGCTTTCCCGATCCGGCGGGACTGATCGCCGATCTGCGAGCCAGGGGCTTCCGCACGGTTGTGATGATCGATCCGGGGATCAAGGTAGATCGCTCTTATTACGTTTGCCAGGAGGGGTTGGCGCGTGATGTCTTCCTCAAGTACCCGGATGGCCAGCTTTTTATAGCTCCGGTCTGGCCGGGTAACTGCTATTTCCCGGATTTCACCAGCCCGGCGGTGCGCCGGTGGTGGGGGGAACTGTACCATAGCTTGCTGGAAGCTGGCGTTTCCGGGGTATGGAATGACATGAATGAGCCAGCGATCTTCAGCGCCGATCCCAGTCTCAAGGAAGCGCCGGACTATCTGGTTCATGACTATGAAGGGCGCGGCGCCGATCACCGTACAGCGCACAACGTGTACGGCATGCAGATGGTGCGCGCGACGCGGGAAGGACTGGAGCGGCTTCAGCCGGAGCGGCGGCATCTGGTGATCACACGGGCAGGGTATGCCGGGGTGCAGCGTTACGCGTCCTCATGGACAGCGGATAACCAGTCAACCTGGGATCATCTCAGGCTCAGCATCAGCATGTGCCTGAACCTGGGTATGTCCGGTCTATCGTTCACCGGCCCGGATATTGGCGGCTTTGCTGGAGAAGCGGATGGCGAACTGTTCACGCGCTGGGTGCAACTCGGTGCGCTGTTGCCGTTCTTCCGGGGTCATACTGCCAAGTGGACGGGGCGGCATGAACCGTGGGCGTTTGGCCAGCCTTACGAGGATATCTGCCGCCGATACATTACGCTTCGCTATCGGCTACTGCCTTATCTGTATACGGTTTTCGCTGAGTGCGCCTGGAATGGCTGGCCGATCATCCGCCCACTGGCTTTTCTCGAGCCTGAACTGGCGGATTGCGATGATGCCTATCTGCTGGGTGACTCCTTGCTGGTTGCGCCGGTAGTCGAGCAGGGGGCGCGTGTGCGCGCGGTACGTCTGCCGCCCGGCGTCTGGTACGATTACTGGAGCGGCGCCATGTTCGAGGGCGGCCAGACGTACCAGGTGCAGGCGCCGTTGGAGACTCTACCGCTATTCGGACGGGCCGGGAGTGTTATTCCGCACTGGCCTGCCATGCAGTACACCGGCGAGAGGCCGGTCGATGAGCTGACGCTGCGGATCTACGCCGGTGATGGCTACAGTTCCCTGTACGAAGATGCCGGCGAAGGCAAGGCCTATCAGGCCGGTGAGTACCGCTGGTCGCGCTTTCAGTGTCGGAGGACAGATGCCCGGTTCGAAGTGCACTGGGAACGTGAGGGGGCATATGTGCCGGGATACCGACAGATCGTCCTTCAGCTCTTCGGGCTAAGGTATCCCCCGCGGCACGTGTTGCTCGACGGGGTACCGGTCGAATGGCAGGAGCGAGCCGGTCACCATGAGGTTGTTGCCGATCGCGAGTTCAACAGTATCAGTGTGGTATTGTGAGGGCGCTTCCGGCAGCAAGCGAGATCGGGCGACGCTGTGTCCGGTACGTTATAATCGGCCTCATCTGTCTGATAATGTGATGTTGCAGACAAGGATTTGACCGTGCGGCGTATTGTTACGGACGGGCCGGTATTCTACCAGTTTGAGCAGTGGGCGGGGGCGCAGGACACGCTTGTACATGGCGTTTTCACACGTCTGGGAGGCGTGAGCGTCGCGCCCTGGGCATCGCTGAACGTCGGCAGTACGGTAGGCGACGATCCACAGGCGGTTGCCCGTAATAAAGCATTGATGGCCTCCGCACTAGGGCTGGACGACCATCACTTTTGCACGGTGTGGCAGGTCCATGGCCGGGATACGCTCGTGATCGAAGATATCCCCTGTGAGGGTGGGATTCTGGGCCGGGCGGACGGCATTGTCACCAATCAGCCCGGCGCGATCCTGACCATGCGCTTTGCCGATTGCGTGCCGATTCTGCTCTACGATCCGGTCAGGAAAGTGATCGGACTGGCGCATGCGGGCTGGCGCGGCACGGTCGCCGGGGTGGCTCAGGGCATCGTCGAGACGATGGTCAGCCGGTACGGCTGCCGACCGGCTGATATTCAGGCCGGTATCGGGCCAAGCATCGGCCCGGAGCAGTATCGGGTGGGTGAAGAAGTGGTGGAAGCTGTGCAAAAGGCTTTTGGAGAGTGCGATGGTCTGATCCGACGGACTACCGATGGGGCGACCTATCTTGACCTGTGGGCGGCCAATCGGCAGGCGCTCCATGCAGTGGGCGTGCAGCAGGTGGAGATCGCCGGAATATGTACTGCCAGCCGTACGGACGAATTCTATTCTCACCGGGCGGAGAAGGGGCGCACCGGGCGGTTTGGCGTGGTGATGGCGCTTAAAGCGCCGGATGGCAGGTGAGTGTGCTATGATCGTGGATGCACAGGGGCTTGCTGAGCGTCTGCGAGTGGTGCGCGATCAGATCGCGGCAGCTTGCCTGGCAGCCGGTCGCTCCCCGGAGACGGTGACCCTTGTCGCGGTCAGTAAGACGCATCCGCCGGAAGTGGTGGCGGCAGCCTGGCAGGTCGGCCAGACCGACTTTGGCGAGAATCGGCCTGAGGAGGCAGTGGAGAAAATCGCCGCTGTGAGGGAGAAATTGCCGGGTGCAGCGGTGCGCTGGCACATGATCGGGCATATTCAGAGCCGCAAAGCGCGCCTGGTGCTGTCGCGCTATGCCCTGATCCACGCCGTTGATTCGCTGCATCTGGCGGCGAAGCTCTCCCGCCTGGCTCAGGAAGCGGGTGAGTCACTGGATATTCTGCTGGAGATGAATACCAGCGGGGAAGCCAGCAAGTATGGCTGGCAGGCGGCTGGCTGGGAGCGGAGCGCGACCGTGCGTCAGGCGCTGTGGGCGGACATCCGTGACCTGCTGGCACTGCCGGGGTTGAAAGTGCACGGACTGATGACGATGGCCCCGGTTGTGGCAGAGATGGAACTCGCCCGCCCAACGTTTGCCGGTTTGCGGCGTCTGCGCGATGCACTGGCAGAGTCGTATCCCCAGGCAGACTGGTCGCAACTCAGTATGGGCATGACGGATGACTTTCCGGTGGCCATCAGCGAGGGGGCGACGATTGTGCGGATTGGCCGGGCGATCTTTGGCCCGCGGGTGTGAGGTGAGAAGGTGATTGGTGAGGTCGTTCTATTGATAGGCCGTCTGTATCAGTCTATCTTGCTGGCCCGCGTGATGATGAGTTGGGTACAGATCAATCCTTATCATCCGGCGGTGCAGGTGCTCTTCCAGCTTACAGAGCCGGTGTTGCAGCCGATTCGCCAGGTGTTGCCCCAGGGGATTGGGCTGGACTTCAGTCCGGTGATTGCCATGATTCTTGTCCAGCTGGTTACGGAGGTCATCGCTGCTGTGCTGTAGAAAGGACGGCTGCTCATGCTCAGGCGGAAGTTTGAGATCAGGGACGCGGTCGGCGGAGCCGCTTTTGCGGTACATGTGATCACCAGGGCCGAACGTGCTGAGATCGCCGGTGTGCATGAAAGCGGGGCGCTCAGGATTCGCCTGACTGCCTCACCCTCGGATCCGGAGGGAATCAACCGGGAATTGATTGCCTTTCTGGCGGAGTGGCTGCACGTGGCGCCGGGCGCGATTGAAATTGTCGCTGGCCTCAAAGGCAGAGACAAGCTGGTCAGTGTTGACGGTCTCAATCCGGCTGCCCTTGATGAACGTCTCGAGGCTGATGAAGGCTAAGTCGATGCGGTGGTTCGGCTGGACGGCAGGAGTGCTTTTGTTGCTGGCCGGTTGTGCGGACGCTTCGCCAGGGATGTTACACCCGACGTGGGCGCTCGAACAGCTGACTCCCACGCCAACGGCGACCCTGACCCCTGCGCCGCGGGTGACTTCCCCGCCGGTGGCGATCCCGGCAAGCCCCACGCCGGCTGCAGATACTGTGATCGCAACAGCCCGCAACCTGGTCGGGCTGGCTATTGCCGATCTGGCCGGGGCACTCAATACCGGAGCTGCGGAGATCACGGTACGGCTGGTCGAGGCTGTCGAATGGCCGGGTGGGAGGTTGGATTGTGAGCCGGGCGCCGGGGGCGACGAGGAACGTTCACCCGGCTACCGGATTACGCTGGACTACCGGAATACTCCGTATGTCTATCACATGAACCTTCAGGGCGAGTATGTCCGTTGCCCGGCTGAGGCGGTAACACCGTCCGGTGAGCCGGTTATCCTTGATACCCAGGTAAGCGCTCTGGTGGAGCTGGCTCGCCAGAATCTCGCTCAGCGACTGGATCTGCCAGTGCGCCGCGTGTTTGTGGTGGATGCGTATCCGATGGCATGGCCGGATGCCCGGCTGGGCTGTATCGGTGGTGAAGAAAGGGTACCCCCGACGCCAGTGTCCGGTTATCGGATTGTGCTTCGCGTGGGCGAGGCCATTTACGTGTACCATAGTGATTACCGGCAGGTCATCTTCTGCCCGGTTGAGGCCACGCCACCCAGCGCTACGCTGCAGGCTGTGGTGACGGCCACACCCCCTGAGCAAGGTTGAGCAGAACTCTGTTATTTCTTGCGGTCAAGTTGCCCGCCGGAGTCGCGTACCGGCAGGCTGGATGAGGTTTGCGGATGACACGGAAAGTCTATTTTGCCCTGCTGGCCTTGATGTTGTGCGTCGGGAATCTAGCGGTTGATCCGATCCGGTCACAGGGAGTGGTGGCTCAGGAGGGTGGCGCTCATTGTGCAGCTGCGTTTACGCAGGCCGTGGCAGCTACATCCGCAGCCTGTACCCGGGTGGTTCCTGGTATGCTATGCGCGGGCGAGGGGATGGTCGAAGTCTACGGGCCGGATGGCGAGCCACTGGTGGCAGATCCGACGCTGGCGCTGGAAGATGTTGATCTCATTCAAACTTTCGGACTGCAGGAAGGCGGTATGCTGCCAGGGATCAGTGTGCTGCGGGTGCCCGGCCTGGCCGAGGGGGAGCGACTCACGGCAGTGCTCTTCGGTGATGCTTCGCTGTCCCATGACCCAGGGCCGCCGGTTGGCCCGGCCTGCAATGCAGTGTCGATCGGCACTGTGAACATCCGCCAGGAGCCGAATACCAATTCCGCAATTCTGGGACAACTCATGCCTGGCGCATCTGCGCCGATCCTGGCGCGGCTGGCTGATTCATCCTGGTGGCGTATCCGCTGGGAGGGCCGGGAAGCCTGGGTTTTCGCCCAGCTTGCCCCCGCTGATTGCGATCCGCAGGCGATGCTTGTCATTGACCCGGCCAGCGGGGTGTTGAGCGGCGGTCTGCCAGCGCCAGCCTTTCAGGGTGGCCGGTTGCAGACCAGTTTCGTGGCATCGTCCTGTCCCGGTGCGCCTCGCGGTGGATTACTGCTCCAATCAGAATCTGCCAGCGCATCCTGGCGGATCAACGGGCTGAGCCTCGCTATTGAGGGAACGCTGCTGATCCAGGCCAGCCCGGACGACATTCTGGCGATACAGGTCATTGAGGGGCAGGCTGCGCTGACGGTGGGTGATATCAGGCGGCAGGCGACTGCCGGGCAGATGATCCGGGTGCCCATGAGCGGCGGTGTCGCTGCGGGTGTGCCTGGGCCGGCGCTGGATCTGCTGACAGCGGATGTTGCTTCTGCGCCGTTGGCCCTGCTCCCGCGTCCGGTGACGCTGCTGCCTATCCCCGAGTCTCCTGCGCAGGATGCTGACGCGACGTTGAGCTGTCCGGCGTTGACAGAGCACCTGTGGATCACTCCGGAGAGCGGGGAAGCCCGCCTGCCATTAACGTTGCGTCCAGGACAGGCAGTTCGGGTGAGCGTCAGCGCGGCCAGTGCCAGCGGGCTGGCAGTCCAGGGGCCGGATGGCAATCGCCAGACACTGATTTCAGGCTCCGGCGCAGCATCTGTTGCGGATTATGTCGCTCAACAGGCTGGTCCTTACATCTTGATAGCCAGTGGTGTAAGCGAACGTGTGCGCTTTGGTGTGACCTGCGATCTGCCGCAGGCATTACCTGACATCACTGTTCGCTCCTGTGATGATGCATTGCTCCACTGGGATGGTGTTGCAGGTGGAGAGGTGCGTTTTTCCGCGCCGACCGGTGCGCAGGTGAGCGCCATTGTGCAGCATGCGGTGCCCAGCGCCGGAGACGCTCAGCGACTGGAGGTGCTTGCCAGCGCAGATGATGGGCAATTGATCGCCCAGACCGCATTCGCGACAGTTCAGAATCGCCGTGTAGCCGGGCCACTCGACTTCTCGGCACCGGCTGACGGGACTTATGTGCTGCGCTGGGATGGCGATCCCTTCACTGTCGCACAGGTCGAGGTTCTGTGCTTCCCGGCGACTCCCGGTGGGGACGCCGGGGAGGAGTAAGGGGATTTCTGCGGCAGCCCCTGTCTGGAAGGTAGGCGTCTATCCCTGCGCCTGGCTGCGGATCACAGGACCCCCGGCAGCGGACTGGCCAACTGTATCTCCAGATCAGCCAGGGCTGCGTAACCCGCCGCGCGGATAGGCTCAGCTTCATCCGCCAGAATCTGGTACAGGGCGGGAAGGGCAGGGAGATACCCGATGCTGCCAAGCGTCCGTGCTGAGGCAATCCGGTAGCCCTGCCCCCCGGTACGAAGCATGGCGATCAGCATGTGCCGTGCGTCCTCCCCCGGCGTAGCCTGCTGCCCCTGTTCGGCCACCCAGTCGTTTACCCATTCCAGGCGCTCTACAGGAGGATGGCTTACAGCAGCTGTTGGGCCAATGATTGAGGTTCGGGCGAGCGCCTGCTCGGCGGCGCTGCGCACATACCACTGATCGTCTTCCAGCATGCACTGGTACAGATCGGTGAGCGCCCAGGGAGTGTTTATCCGCGCCAGGCCGAACACGGCTGCGCGGCGCACCATCATATCTTCGGAGCGCACAGCCTCATGGAGGAGAATGTAACCCGGCGTGGGGAAGGCCGCCAACGACTCTGCAACCGCCTGTCGCAGACTCTCATGGCCGTCAGCCAGACCCTGGGTCAGCAGTTCCAGGGCGCGATCTGTGCCGATAGCTGCCAGGGCCAGGAAGGCCGCCAGTTGCACGTCCGGATCGTCGTCTTCTGTCATGGGCCTCAGATCACGGATGGCTTCGGAATCGCCAAAAGCCCCCAGACCAACACACCCCAGCCGGCGAATCTGCGGGTCTACAGCACGTAATGCCTGACGCAGGATGTGGATGGCATTCCGGTCGCGCGTTGTGACCAGGGCAGCTACAGCCCATTCCCGCAGTACGGGGAACTGGGCCGGTGAAAGGAGCGCTGCCCCAAAGCGTTTGAAGACTTCGCCACGCCAGGGGGCATCTGAGGGTGTATCTGCCAGCCAGTGCGCCAGTTCAAAAAGATTCTGGAAGAGCAGGTCGGGTTGTTGGGAAAGAGTGTAGACGACCGCCTTGTTGATCACATCCGTGGATGCCTGCGCCACTGCAAACGGCAGGGCGTACCGCCAGGCTGCATCTGTGACGGCGTCCTCCAAACCCGGCTGTACGTCAGGATTGAGCAGGGTGACGCTGGCCAGGAAAGCCATCAGCAACGGATGGGCGAAGGTATAGCGCCCGTCGGCGCGCTCAACCAGCAGCGCTGAATCCTCGGTCAGCAGGTGGAGGTAACGCTCCAGATCAAGCGGCAGGCGGCCACGGGACTTACTATCGGTTGCGGTAGCCGCCCGCAAGGCCTCTTCGGCAGCCTTTCGTAATTCCTCCGCTGTCAGCGGGCCGTGGGTCAAGATATGGGCGGCCAGATAGGCAACCGCATAAAGGGCAGCGTCGGCAAGGTCGCTATTGCCCTCGAATTCCTGCAGGCGGAAGTTGCGCGTGGCCAGCGCATTGTACCAGTCCCAGCGTGTAAGTTTCTCAGCCGCGTCGCCATCCTTAGGATAGCTGGCCAGAATGCGGCCTGTCAGATCGAGTGGCGTCAAGCCGCGCGTGTTGGTCGTAACGATGCGTATCAGCCTGTCATCGGGCGATGGGCCGGGACGGCGACGCGTGCCGGTGATTAGCGGCCACGCGGCAGCCCATTTTCTTGCATAACGCCTGACATCGGAATCCATCCAGGGGCGCAGATAAACAGGTGTGAAGCCCAGTTCCTGAAGGGGGTGGAATCCAGTTACGGGGCCGGTGACGATGACCACACAATCAGGATAGGCCTTCAGGAATCGGCCAAGCCAGGCCAGCTTGGCCTGCTGCTCTTCAGCGGTCAGGTCATCCAGACCGTCCAGCAGCACCAGCGCCTGTCCCACGCTGAGCCGGTTGTAGATGTAGCGGGGGGTGGTGAGGGCGGTCAGACGGCGCAGGTTGCGCTGCATGGCCTGCACCAGTGGCTCTGCCGGGTCAAGGCGGCTCTGTGAGGCCGGATCGATGACGATATCACCAAGATGCACCAGAATGGGCATCAGCCGGTGAAAGTCTACCGCCTCAGGCAGGGTCTCGCTGGCCGCCAGCGTTGAACGCGCTTCCTCCCGCGCCTGAGCAATGCGTTCCAGGGCGCGGGCCTGGATCTGATCATGCTCACTGCGGCGGGTTTCGCGCTCTTTCTTCGCAAGCCGGGCCTCTTCCTCTTCCAGGCTAGCCTGTAAAGGATCCTCGGGAGGTTCAAACTGCGCGGCGTCAAGTGCCCAGAGGGCGATAGCGGCGAGGGCAGTGCTGCGCCCGCTGCCCGGTTGTCCGAGCAGGGCCAGGTGCCGGTCGCCTGATCCCAGCTCAGCAACCCCAATTGTGCGGATGTTGAAGGGGGCATAGGAGGCCGGGAAGCGGTGGATCAGCGGGATGACATGGAAGGGGTCGCGCAGTTTGCGTTCGCCTGAGGTGTCATACGGCTCAACGCCGGGGATGAAGCGCGGCTCGATCAGGACATCAGCCAGCCTGACTGTGCGGCCGGCAAGATGGTATCGCTGGCAGTAGTTGATCAGGTCGACCTGATAACGGACATCAGCTGTGCGGGTGGCAAAGCGGCGGGCGCTTTCCGCACGGGCGGTGGCCTGGTAACGCAGGCGGCCAAGGGCATGGCGAAAGCGGTAGATGACGGCAGCCAGAATTGCACTACTGACCACGCCAATGAGAAAGGAGATCGGGTCAAACCGGAATTCGGACATGCTCTCCCCCTTCGGGCTAAGGCATGACCAGGATACGTCCGCAGTTGCTACACCGGATCAAGCCATGTCCCTGCCGGACGAGCTGAACGGTGGCTGAGGTCTGGCTGACGCCGCAAACCCGGCAGGCGCCCTCCTCAAGCGGCGCTACTGCCTGGCCATGCTTGCTGCCGTAGAGCTTCCTGTAAAGCTCCAGGCTGTCCGCGTCGATCTGGCGGAGAATCTCAGAGCGCTGCTGGCGAAGCGGCTCCAGAGCCTGCTGGATCTGTTGCAGTTCGGTTGCCAGCGCCTGATGTGTTTCGTTCGCTTCTGAACGGGCCAGGGCCAGATCCTCGGCGGCCTGTTTCAGGCGCTCCTGCGCGGCCTCGGTCTCGATCATGATTTCAAGGAGTGAGTCTTCCAGCCGGCTGTGCCGCCGCTTGAGGGAGGCAAGCTCTTCCTGGAGGTCCTGAAGCTCTTTGGGGTTGGAGATCCTGCCGCTGTAAAGGGCTTCCTCTGTGCTGGCGCTCTTGCTGGCCAGGCCTTTCAGCTCAAGTTCCAGATCGCGGGCCTTGACTCGCGAGGCAGCCAGATCAGCTTCCGCCTCGCGCAGCGTTTGCTCCGCTGCAGGAACCCGTGTATGCTCACCAAGCAGCCGTTCAATCTCAACCTGTCGGGCCTTATATTCGTTGATCTTGAGGTCGATGGTTTGTAGTTGATACAGGGCCTGCGCCTGGTTCATGGTCCGGTATCCGGGAGCGGAACGTCGATATAGAATAGGAGAGGCTGTTTACAGGCTCGCATTATACCCATGCCGAAGGTAAGCGCAAACGAAGGCTGAGGGCGCCATCTTATGAAAAGCCTGGGAACCACAGAGATCACGCCGCAGGAATGGCGCTGGGTGTTCGTGATCGGGGGAACACTGACCGCCTTGACCTTGTTGCCTTATGCCTGGGCGCTGGCGGTAAACGCGACAGCGACTGACTGGCAGTTCATGGGCATCCTGGCCAATCCGCAGGATGGGGCGACCTACCTGGCGAAGATCGGCCTGGGGATGCAGGGCAATTGGTTGTTCCATCTGACCCATACTCCCGAGCCTCATTCTGGCGCGGCGGTTTTCCTGTTCTATCTCCTGCTGGGGCACATTGCCCGCTTGATCGGCATCTCAAATCTGGTCATGTTCCATCTGGCACGGGTGGTGGCCACGCTGTTTATGTTCAGTGCGATTTACCATCTCGGCGCGACGATCTGGATGCGGGAGCGGCCACGCCGTCTGTTCTTTATCCTGGTTGCCCTGGCTTCCGGTTTCGGCTGGTTGCTTCTGCTGTTCAGGCTTGACGCCAGCCTCCTGCCCGACATGACCGTACCGGAAGCGTATCCGCTGTATGCGGCCTATGCCAATCCGCATTTTCCACTGGCGATTGGCTGCCTGGCTCTCCTGGCAGGCAGCTACATCAAGGTGTTCCGCATCGACTTTCAGGAAGAGCCAGCTGTGGGTAACGGAGGGCTGACGATCTTCCTGCTGACTTTGGTGCTGGCCCTGGTTATGCCCCATGCGGTGGTGCCGTTGGGCGGGGCACTGGTGCTGTATCTGGTTATCACAACCATTCGGCGGCGGGCTATCCCGGTCCTGGAGTTGCGGTGGGTTGCCATGCTGTTTCTGCCGGCAGGTCTGGTGGCCATCTACCTGGTCCTGGTATTGACCTACAATCCGGCGGTGCAGATCTGGAACGCCCAGATTCGCAATGTGACATCCTCGCCGTTGATCATTCTGCTCAGTTACGGATTACTGCCGGTGATTGCCTTGCCGGGGTTGGCACGCGCGATCCGTCGTTTTGAGGAGGACGGTGACCAGTTGATGGTGCTGTGGTTGGTTGTGAATCTGGTCGCTGTCTTCGTGCCGTTTAATCATCAGCGGCGCTTTATGATCGGGTTGGTTGTGCCCCTGGTGTTCTTCGCTGTGCGTTCGCTGGAAGATTACTGGTTCGTGCGTTTCAGCGAGCGGAGGCGCACCCTGATTCCTTTGGCGCTGGTGGCGGTCGTGCTGCCCAGTCATATCCTGGCCCTGGGCGTTCCTCTGTTTGGCATTGTTAACCCGCAGGCTGGTCTGGAAGAACGTTTACTGGTGGAACGGGACTACTGGGGAGCGATGGTCTGGCTGCGTCAGAATGGTTCCCCCGACGATGTCGTCCTGAGCAGCCCCAATGTGAGTCTGTGGATTCCAGCTTATGGCGACAAGCGGGTTGTGTATGGGCATCCATTTGAGACTCTGTGGGGTCCGGCCAAGTACGCCCAGGTTCAGAGCTGGTTCAATGGGGAAAACTGCTACTGGCCGACCCTTGCCCGCGATGGGTACATAATCCGCTATGTACTCGTCGGTCCGCAGGAACGTGCCATGAGTGAGCAGCGGGGCAGATATGGGCCGTGTTACAACGATCTGCGCTTGGCGAGCAGCCGCGTTCTTGATTTTGGCACTGTGACCGTCTACGAATTGCCTGAGTAGGCGGCGAACCATGAGTCATCGCTGGTACGCCGGGTTGCTGTTTGGCCTGCTGGCGCTGGTGTTGCTGGGTTGGTTGGGGTCGCTGCTGGCCGGGGAAACACTGTTCTGGGGGCTGCCAGCGCTCCAGTTCTACCCCTGGCGAGCGTATGCTTTCGCTGAGTTGCGTGCCGGTCGATTGCCGCTGTGGAATCCGTATAACGGTGGCGGCGCACCACTGTTGGCCAATTACCAGACAGCCATTCTCTATCCCCCCAACTGGCTTCATCTGATTCTATCTGACGTGACGGCGATGAATCTCCTGGCTGTTGGTCATCTCCTGTGGGCCGCTGCCGGGATGTGGGCCTTCACCGGGCAACTTGGTCTACCGGGTCTTGGACGTGCTGTTAGCGCTCTAGCTTTTTCGCTCAGTGGTTATCTGGTTGCCCGTCTGGGATCATTTCCCACCGTGGCTGCGGCGTCCTGGTTGCCGTGGTTGTTCGGGGCAGCTTATGGAGCTGGGAGAAACAGGAGAGGAAGCGGACGAGTCGCCGGCGTGGCGTTGGTGACGGCACTGCAACTGCTAAGCGGCCATGCCCAGACGACATATTATGCGCTTGTTGGGATGGCTGCCTATGTCCTCTGGCTGGGCGCCTATGCTGGGCGGGGGGAACGGTGGCAACTGTGGGGCAGGGTTGGTGGGGGAGTCGTACTGGGAGTTGGTCTCGCGGCGGCCCAGCTTGTCCCAACGCTGGAGCTCTATGCCCGATCCGCACGCGCTAATGGATTGCACTACGCGTGGACGACAAATTTCAGTTATGCGCTGGAACGCTCACTGACTCTACTGGCGCCGAATCTCTATGGCACTCCAGCGGATGGTAGCTACCTGACTGAAGGGGCGTATTTTGAGGATGCAGCCTACATCGGCCTGTTACCGCTGGTGGCGGCGCTGAGCGCTATCGGTTGGTGGCTGCGAGAACGCTCAAGAGGGAAACAGTCGCCGTCTATACGGGATGTTCCCTTCTGGGTCGGTATGGCTGGTGTGGCATTTCTGGTTGCCCTGGGGAAGAACGGCTTCCTGTTCCCATTGCTGTATCGTTATGTCCCCACCTTTCAGGCCTTTCAAGGGCCGGTCCGCTGGCTACTCCTGTTTGTTTTCCCGGCCAGCCTTCTGGCTGGTATTGGTGTCAGTTATGCCTGGGGGTGTGGAGCGCGTCGTGTGTACTGGAATCGCCTGTTTCTGGCGGCCGGTGGTGGCATGGTGGCAATGAGCGCTGTGGCCACCTTTCACCTGCTTCCCCCGGATTCCTCTCTCCGGGTGATGGGTAAGGCAGCCATCCTGTTGGGAATCACGTGTATGGGCTGTGCAGCGCTGGCGCTCCTGCGACCGATAGGCGTAGCTGGCAGGCGTGGACGGTTGTGGGAGACAGGTGTTCTGGTTTTTGTGGCGCTTGATCTGTTCTGGGCCTTCCGCGGCTTGAACCCTACAGTTCCAGCTGATTTCTTTACAGCGCGTCCGACGCCAGAGGATGCGCCGATGCTGTACATGCCGCAGGTGCTGGAAGAACGGCTCAAGTTTGAGGAATTCTTTTCCTTCCAAGACTATCGGCGGGCGGTTGATCGCTGGCCAGAGATCCGGGTAGCCATGCTCCCTAACTTGAACCTGATAGATCGGCAGCCGATGTTCAATAATTTCGATCCGCTGCTCACGCAATCGTATGCGGATGCGCTTGACGCTCTTGAGGTAGAGTTTGCTGGCAACGATGGTGTCGTTGTTCTGGACACAGATGACTATGTAATCCAGGAACCGTTCGGTGTCGAAGCCTTTGCGGGTGGCGCGTTGATCGGAGCGGCGTCGCTTGGGGTATGGCTGGTGCTAGTCCATGACGGGATCAGGGTATGGTGGCGCGCGCGTCACTGTCCTGCCTCTGGTGTGGATGCCAGGGCTGTGGACTGAGAAAGAAGGTTGCGATGTTCTTCGAACCCAGGCCAGCCCGCCCACATCGTCCACAATTCCGGATTTCGAAACGCCGGCTGCTGTTGCGCCTGGGAGATGTTGCTGCGACCGTGACGGCTGTCCTGATCGCTCTGTTTTTCTGGTCACTGGTTGATCGACGTCGTCCCTACACACTGAGTTTCATTCTGGAGGAAGCGCACTGGTTGGTCATCCTGCCTGCGCTGTGGTTGTTACTTGCTTCCGCCAATGATCTGTACGATCTGCAACTGGCGGGTAGCCGTGCAGCGACATTGAACCGTCTGCTATTCATTACGCTGCAACTGCTCGTTGTCTACCTGATCATCTTCTTTTTGTCGCCGCGTGATGCCCTGCCACGACTATTTATCCTGTATTATGGTGTGGCCTCGTTTGTGCTGATCGCCGCCTGGCGTTTCTGGCGGCCCTACCTGATGGGTTGGGCCAGCGAGAAACGTCGCGCCCTGGTGGTCGGCGCTGACTGGGGAGCAGAGACGATCATCGAGGCGATTGAGGCGTATGCTCCGGGCCAGTACCACGTGGTTGGGGTGATCGGGACGATCCCCGATAGAGGTCGTGTGGTGGCCGGCGTGCCGGTCATGGGTACTGGCACGGAGATGCTGGCACTGGCACGGCGCCATGATGTTGCAGAGTTGATCGTGGCGACCCCATGCGAACTGAGCGGTGACCTGTTTCAGGGTGTCATGGACTGCTACCAGCAGGGGATCTCCATCGTCCCCATGGCGATTCTGTACGAGCGCCTGACCGGGCGTGTGCCGGTGCAATATGTGGGCAAGGACTGGGCGATCGTCCTGCCCATTGAGACAGCCTCGTTCTTTGATCCATATCCATTCCTGAAGCGGTTGATCGATCTGGCGCTGGCACTCAGCGGGCTGGTGGTATTCCTCCCGATTCTGTGCGCACTCATCCCGATTATGTGGCTGGATTCACCTGGTCCCGTGTTCTTCCGGCAGGAGCGGGTGGGGCGGGGGGGACGCCGCTTCAAGATCATCAAGCTGCGCTCGATGATTCCTGATGCTGAGCAGCAGACCGGCGCCGTATTCGCCGCCAAGAATGATCCCCGGATCACCCGGATCGGTCGCTTCTTGCGCCGGAGCCGTTTGGATGAGGTGCCACAACTCTGGAACGTACTGCGCGGAGAGATGAGCATAATCGGCCCGCGCCCGGAGCGTCCCGAATTCATCGAGGCCCTAACGCGCGAAATTCCTTTCTACCGGGCGCGGCTGGCTGTACAGCCAGGGATCACAGGCTGGGCGCAGGTTCGGTATGTCTACGCCGATTCGCTGGAAGACCACCTGATCAAGCTGCAGTACGATCTATATTACATCCGGCACCGTTCGCTGCTGCTGGATATCCAGATCATCATCAGGACGATCGGCCGTATGCTCAGCTTTGCCGGGCAATAAGCGGTTTCAACCGCTTACCACAACCAGCGCCAGCAGGGTAAGCCACAGGCTGCTGTAGCGCAGAATCCGCTGCTCTCGTCGCTGCGCACCATACAGCAGCACTGCAATCAGCAATCCCACCATGAAGCGCACCATTCCCAGCGGTTCCCGGTAGGTGCTGAAGGGCACGAAGGGTAGCACAGCTGCATTCACCAGCAGCAGGAAGACCTCCAGTGTCCGATCACCATGTACGATGTCTCGCCACGCACGCCAGAGCGCCCAGAGGGTTGGTGCGATCACGGTAGGCAACAAAAGCGCAGCGAAGATGGCAAACACGCGCAGGTTGCCTGTGTCCGTGTAGATGCGCACAAAACCGTGAAAAGGGATGATCTCGAAGGGGGTGGCCAGATCGCCACCGGATCCGACACCCGGAATGCCAAACCAGCTGATCAGAACAGCCTGCCAGGCGGCAAAGGGTAGGAAGGCCAGCAGGGCCGAAAGCAGGCCAACCTGCCAGCGGTGCGAAACCAGTTCCCAGAGCACCAGCCCAGCACTGAATATCAGGGTAGTCTCTTTGGCCAGGGCCACCAGAGCGCAGGCAGCGGCAGCCAGCCAGGGGCGCTCATGCCCGCGAAACCAGATCGCCAGGATGACCAGACCGTAGGCCAGTGGCTCGTTGAGGCTGAGGCGTACCGGCATCAGCACGCCAGGGAAAAGGCCGTAGACCAGTGCGTACCAGCGGCTCACGCCGCGAGTGACCAGCAGATTTTCCAGGATAGCGGTGCTGGCAACCAGGGCCAGCAGGTTCAATCCTGGCAACAGCCAGGGCAGCAAGTCCGGATTCCTGGACGCGAGCGTGGCCGCCAGCGCCGGGAGCAAGATGCGCTGGAAGCGGTAGGCCGGTACATCCAGAAACGGCGTTGCTCTACACCCATCGCGGGCAATATAGTACGTGAACTGGCCGTCATACCCCTCGGTGCCCTCGGGATCGAGTTCGGCGTAGCGCGTACCCGGTGTGACGAAGGTCAGGGGGTCGGAGCCATGAGACAGGAAAACAATAACCAGATATAGCAAACACACGACCAGAACAATAAACCAGGGACGCACTAGCCATGTTCTGGCCGTGTGGCTGACCACGCCGCGACTCATCAGTTACCCCCTCGATTTGGCTTGCCCGCACGCAGGCATAGTATCGTGATGTGGGCGTATTCCGCAACCGGGCAGTGTCCAGGTATGGTACAATGGCGGCCTGCTAAACCTGTGTTACCGGTTATGCATCGCAAGGTGAAGGAGCTGAAGCGCGAGAAGATATGCCTATTCCTGCATTGATTGTACACGGTGGTGCGGGAGACATCCCCACTGCTGAGCACCAGGATTATCTGGCTGGCTGCCGTGTGGCTTTTGAGACAGGCTGGCGACTTCTGGAACGGGGGCAGTCGGCGCTTGATGCGGTTGAAGCTGCCGTACGGGAGATGGAAGACAATCCGACATTTGATGCCGGGGTTGGCAGTGTGCTGAACAGTGAGGGCGAGATTGAACTGGACGCCATGATCATGGAGGGGGCACAGCTCAGGCTTGGCGCAGTGGCTGCCGTGCGTGGAATCGCCAATCCAGTGACGCTGGCCAGGCGGATCATGGAGGAATCCGGCCATAACATCCTGGTGGGGGAAGGCGCCCGCCAGTATGCGGCCAGGATTGGCCTGCGACTTTGCAGCCAGGCTGAACTGACTGTGCCACGTGAGGTGGCGCGTTTCCGCGATTTTCAGCAGGCGGCACTCCGGGCGCGGAAGCTGGTGCTGGCGGGCCATGATACAGTGGGCGCGGTGGCTATTGACCGGTTCGGCAACATTGCGGCGGCAACATCTACCGGCGGCATCGCGTTCAAGTTGCCCGGTCGCGTTGGTGATTCACCGCTGGTCGGCTCCGGTGCGTACGCGGATAACCTGTCCGGCGGTGCGTCAGCAACCGGCCAGGGGGAAGCGATCATGCGCGTGTTGCTAAGCAAGACAGCCACGGATGCTATCGCGATGGGGCTTTCCGCTCAGGAGGCTGCTGATCGCGCTGTGCAGATTCTGCGTGACCGGGTTGGCGGGGAAGGAGGGCTGATCGTCGTGGATCGAGATGGGAATGTCGGCTTTGCCCACAACACCCCATACATGGCAGTTGCCTGGCGAAGCCCTGCTGGCGAGATGCATGTCGCTATCCAACGTGGTAGCGGCCTGCCGGCGTCTTCATGATCGGCAGACCGATGTTTGTTCTGGGAGCATGGTTGCTGTTCGCTCAGATCACGGCGGTTACCTGCTGCTGACATGGTATAATGAGTCATGGTGGCTAAGTTGATCGGACGATCGCGGTATGGCTATGCCATAACGAGGAAAGTCCGCACTCCACAGGGCGCGGTGCTGGCTAACAGCCAGGCAGGGTGACCTGACGGCACAGTGCAACAGAGAGGGATATTGCCCGCGCTGAAAAGCGCAGGCGAGGGTGAAACGGTGCGGTAAGAGCGCACCGGCACTGCTGGTGACAGCAGTGGCCAGGCAAACCCCACCGGGAGCAAGGCCAAACAGGCGCGAGAGGCGGCCCGTCTCGTTTGAGCGCCGGGTAGGCCGCTTGACCCCGGCGGCAACGTCGGGGCTAGAGAGATGATCGTCGCCTCGCGCAGGCGAGGTACAGAATGCGGCTTACAGATCGACTTAGCCACCGCTGACAACCCTACGCCGTTTAGCCATTTAGGGAATCAGAGAAAACAGCCTGCGGAGTAACAAACCGCAGGCTGTTCTGTATTGAGCGTGAGGCTGGTGTCGGCGCTGGTGTCAGGGCAATGGCTCGAAGCGTGCCTGGAAGAAGCGCAGGTACTCCGGCTCATATACCATCTTCAGCCCTTTGACATTGTGCCGATCTTCGTAGACCGCCATAACCGCCTCAGCGGTGACATCCATGTGCGCCTGAGTATAGACACGCCTGGGGATGGTCAGACGCACCAGTTCCAGCTTGGGATAGCGATGATCGCCGGTCTTGGGATCGCGCCCGGCGCTGACGATTCCGCGCTCCATAGCCCGCACACCGGAGTCCAGGTAAAGCTGGGCTGCCAGGGTCTGAGCCGGGAATCTGTCCTGCGGAAGGTGGTCGTAGAAGGCTTTGGCATCCAGGAAGACAGCATGCCCGCCGATCGGGCGGACGATCGGGATTCCCCAGGCCATGAGCAACCCGCCCAGGTAACGCACCTGGTTGACGCGGGCGGCAATATGCGCGTCCTCCACCATCTCACGGATCCCGATGGCAATGGCTTCCATATCCCGTCCGGCCATGCCGCCATAGGTGTGCAACCCTTCATAAACCACCACCAGGTTGCGGGCTTTCTCGAAAATGTCCACATCGTTAACGGCCAGCCAGCCGCCGATGTTCACCAGGTTGTCCTTTTTGGCGCTCATCCATGCGCCATCGGTATAGCTGCAGAATTCCCTGAGAATCTCGGCAATCGATCGGTCCTGGTACCCCGGCTCGCGCTCCTGGATGAAGAAAGCATTCTCCGCCATGCGGGTGGCATCGAGGTAAATCCGGATACCGTACCTGTTGCACAGGCCGCGCAGCGCCCGGACGTTCTCCATGCTGACCGGTTGCCCGCCGGCCATGTTGACCGTACCAGCCAGGCTGACATAGGCGATGTTCTCCGCCCCGACCTCATCGATGAGGGCCTGTAACTTGTTGAGATCGACATTGCCTTTGAAGGGGTGCTCGCTGGCCGGATCGTGCGCTTCGTCGATGATGACGTCCACGAAGATGCCGCCGGCCAGTTCCTGATGCAGGCGGGTGGTAGTGAAGTACATGTTGCCGGGCACATACTGGCCGCGCTTGATGGCCACCTGGCTGATCAGGTGTTCAGCTCCCCGACCCTGATGGGTTGGCACAATGTAGCGGTAACCGTAGGTGGTCTGGATGGCCTCTTCCAGGTGGTAGAAGTTGCGGCTGCCGGCGTAGGCTTCGTCCCCCAGCATCATCCCCGCCCACTGCCGATCACTCATGGCGCTGGTGCCGCTGTCGGTGAGCAGGTCAATGTAGACATCCTCCGAGCGCAGGAGAAAGGTATTGTAGCCGGCTTCCCGGATGGCCTGTTCACGGGCCTCGCGACTGATCAGGCGGATTGGCTCGACCATCTTGATCTTCCACGGCTCCGCCCAGGAACGGCGACCATACTGCTGGCCCATCGTCTGCGGTTTTCGGTCCGTCATGGATGCTCTCCTTTTTATGATGTTCACTGGCCCGGATGTTCATCTGCCAGCAGACGATTGCCCGATCGGGATGATCGTTGAGGCTTTGATCTCTGCTAGGGCCAGACTGGTGTGGATCTTGGCAATGCCGGGGATGGGGGTAAGTTGATCCAGTACGAAACGCTCAAGATCTTTGCGGTTGCGAATAGCGACTTTGAGCAGGTAGTCGTATTCGCCGGTGACATGGTGGCACTCCAGTACTTCGGGCATCTGCCTGACGGCAGCACGGAACTGCTCGACAGCCTGTGGCTGATG
>FWPV01007662.1_pt1 | contig 19427 bp, 14 predicted proteins | sample 2228371 | NCBI WGS metagenome assembly FWPV01 (sample SAMEA103939776, study PRJEB20133) | metagenome
TCAACCGGCAGAGTCCCGCCCACGGCGGGATTGACCACTAGGTTCGAATCGGTTGAGGCCATGGGCCGAAATCAAGCCAGTGGCATGATTCGAGTCCTCCTCGGGGAGCCAGAATGTAAGAAGGGGGCCTGAAAAGGCCCCCTTCTTACATTCTTCTTCTCTGACTGATAAGTCCCTTCTTGATACAGTAGCCGCATGCCCCCATTTCAGGACAAACCCACGACACCATCCACCCTAACTCGCCTGAATATCCCAGCGCAAATCGATAGGTGATCAGGCTTGTTCTAATCTATGCCATGAGGATCTATTCGGCAAGGGCTTTAAATCCCTTCATCGATCCGGTCATGTGAAGTTCACCGCTGTGGATGTTACGCACCTCGAACCGGACAGCACGGCCATTGCTCTCTTTCAGCGGTTCTTCGAGCAAGCGGAGTTCAATCTCCGAAGGAAGGAGGATTGGCCGTTTGAAGGATGCGTTCATCTCCACAGGGAAAATAAAAGGGTGTTGGGCTTCGATTGCAGAGAGGGTTCTGGAGAATGTCCACATTCCGTGGGCGATGGCTCGGCGGTAGCCAAGAAGTCGTGCTGTGAAAGGATAAAGATGGTGGGGATTCCAATCACCCGAGGCGAAAGCATAACGCCGACCCGTGTTCTCTGGCACTCGGATTTGGATCGAACGAAAAGGTTCTCCCTCGGAGATCCAGGTCGCCGGCCATTTTAGGTCTGGGTTGCGCTCCCGTCTGGACCTTGCCCTTTTGTTCCTTGAAAGGAGCGTGGTCACACCTTTCCACGCTTCCCTGCCATCGGCTTTGACATCAAGTACTAAATCCACCTCAAATCCCCGATTCGTCTCTCTTATTTCTGTAAGCCGACATGAAAGGTCCAAGATTGCTATTGGACTGATCGGATGGAATAGCGTGATGTGCTGACCCACATGGATCAGGCCAAAAGGGCTGAAGGGGAAGGCATCTGAAAGGACAGCCTCTGCCATCAGTCCCAGGCAGAGACATTCCGGATAGACAGGCGGCACTTCAAGTCCATTGTCCGGGCATTCGCAGACATTGCGGAAAAGGGCAAGACGGCCTGGATCGATTTTCACCCCATACTGCGATACTTCGATCGGGGCAAGTGGGGGTTTCAATCCCCTGGGAAGCACCCCTTGATGTCGCCTTGAAATCCATCTCAGTGCTCGCAGATAGTTGGTTACTATCCCGGGGCTCCGAGCCATCTTGATGCGCTTTGGCTCACCTGATATCTTAACATAGCGAATGATGGCATCGGACATTCTTCTTGGTTTAACCCCTGATCCCTGTCCCATCAATTTGAGTAATATACGAGGTGAGATTCGGCTCAAACCAACAGCTAATTTCCCATAGGTTGAAAGCACCACCTCTCGCCTTCGGTGATAAGATGCATTGACGATAGCCCTGGCGGCTTTTTCTGCCTTCCAAATCAGCCATTTAGGCCTTGGGTCGCGGCGGTCCGGATGGAGACAGCCATTATTATCAACACGGACGATATCGCTTTCGACGTAAGATGGATGAACAAGGGTGCAGCTCACACCACTTCCGCGAAGCTCTGCTGATAATGTTTGGCCAATCATCCGGACAGCTGCCTTGGAGGCAGCATAGACCCCTCCCTTTGGAATGGCAAAAAAACCTGCAACGCTACCGATGAGGACGATCCTTCCCCTCCTCTTTTTGAGCTCTGGCAACCCCATACGCACTGTGTTCACGAGTCCAAATACGTTTGTATCAAATTGTTTTCTCCAGTAGATAGGATCCAGATCTTCAATCCTTCCCATCACAGAATATCCTGCATTGGCGACGACAACATCAACGGTCCCCCAGGTTTCCACCAAGCGGCGCACAGCCTCGGCAATCGAAGCCTCATCCGTAACGTCGCAAGGAAGGGCCATTCCCTTGCCTCCAGCGGCTTCGATCTCCGCGACGGTTTCTGCAAGTTTTTCCCTGCGCCGGCCGGATACTGCTACCAGGGCTCCTTCCTTTGCAAATTCGACGGCAATGGCTCGTCCAATGCCACTGCCACCCCCTGTAATCCAGACAACTTGCCCAGAAAACCTGCTCATCACCATACCTCCCCCCCTGCCTGCAGTCACTCCTATTCCTGATTAACAGAATTCAAGATCCAAGCATACATGATGGCATTCTTTTTGGCAACAGACATAACCTGCCAGAATCTCAGTTTGGATGATCATCTTAAGGAGAAACCTTTAGGGGGACCATGGAAAAAGGAGCAAACAGAGGATCAGAAAGACTTCACTCTACAAGAGACCACGCTCCTGTCCAGTTGAGAAAAATGCTCAAACAGGCCAATGCTCTTCAAGAAAAACACTCTCTGGCATCACGTGATGACCGGTGGTGAATTTGGCAAAGAGCGTTTGACAACCCCAAAGGGTTGACTTTTTCTACAAATGATTTAATCTGCATGTAGGGTTAGCCGATCGATTGTGGAAGGAGATGGAAATGGTATCTGGCGAAAAAATCAGGGTTCTGGTTTTTGCAAGCGGAGACGCAAAAGGAGGGGGGTCTGGATTTCAGGAATTGGTCGAATTTTCCAGAACAGACCCTCCTGTTTTAGATGCCGAAATCGTTGGGGTCATCTCAAACCATCCGGATGGAGGAGTCTTTAAAAAAGCCCAAACCCTTCAAGTCCCCTTTGAGTATTGGTCTGGTCCCTTTGACGCTAAAGGTTACCAGTCCTTCGTTAAAAAATATCGCGCAGACTTCGTCATGTGCTCGGGTTGGTTGAAGTTTGTTCGGGGGCTTGATCCGGCTAAAACCGTCAACATTCATCCTGGCCCGTTACCCCGATTTGGCGGTCCTGGAATGTATGGCCATTATGTGCATGAAGCCGTGATCGCTGCCTACCGCCGGGGGGAAATCACCCAGAGCGCTGTCACCATGCATTTTGTCGATGAGACGGCCTATGACCATGGGCCCATCTTTTTTCAAATGCCCGTTCTGATCAGGCCTGAAGATGATGCTGAAACGCTTGCCAAAAGGGTAAACGAAAAAGAGAGAGCCTGGCAGAGCTATATCCTAAACCTGGTCGTTCATCAACACATCGCTCTCATAGAGGGTCAGGTCGTCTATAAAAGTGGAGAGCCGAGAAGACTCTTTTATTAATCAGGAGGAGATGGATGATACACTTTTTTCTACCGAGGAGCGATCACCTCGAATACTGTTTCAATATAGAAACTTCAGCGCCGCTGGATTCGAATGAGCTTTCCATGTTGAGGCAGATCCTTGCCGATGGTTTCATTGCCGAAAGTGTCTTAATGAAATCGACTTATCCCGAGGGCACCGAGGTCGTCGAACTCGGTCCAAGAATGAATTTTGCCACCGCCTATTCCACCAATCTCGTTGCAATCTGCCACACTTGCGGTCTGAAAAAGATCACGCGCATCGAACGATCCAGAAGGTATCGTCTTTTGCCTGGAATCGATCCAACCCGCTTCATTCAGGAACACCACGACCGGATGACCGAATGTCTCTACGAAAGCCCTCTGGAGTCCTTCGAATCCGGCATTGAGCCTGAACCGGTCTTCGAAATCCCATTGAAGGAAAAGGGACCCGATGCGCTTCTTGAAATTCCTGGACTGGCAATGGATGAGTGGGATAGACAGTTTTATTACAACTATTTTGTGGAGGAGGAGGGAAGAAATCCTACCATCGTTGAAATCAGAGATCTCGACAACGCCAATAGCGAACACTCCCGGCACGGATATTTTAAAGGAAAACAAGTGATCGATGGTATCCCCATGCCAGAGACACTTCTTGAAATCGTAAAATCCACCTTAAAGGCGAATCCCTCCAATAGTCTGATCGCTTTCAAAGATAATTCAAGCGGAATCAGGGGCTATGACTGCTGGACCATTCTTCCCGAACAGCCTGGCTATCCCACTCCATTCAAAAAACAGCAGGTCCAGTACCACATCATTTTCACGGCCGAGACACACAATTTTCCGACAGGGGTCGCTCCCTTCCCGGGTGCTGAAACAGGAACAGGCGGAAGGATTCGAGATGTCCATGCCACAGGAAGGGGTGGCTTGGTCATCGCTGGCACAGCCGCCTATTGCGTCGCTCATCTGTTGATCCCAGGTTATGATCTTCCCTGGGAAGATCGACACGCTGTTTATCTGCCCAACCTTGCCTCTCCTCTCACCATTGAAATCAGGGCAAGTGATGGAGCCAGCGACTACGGGAATAAGTTCGGGGAACCAATCATCCTCGGATTTACCCGCTCCTTCGATCAGCGGCTTCCAAATGGGGAGCGCTGGGCCTGGATCAAACCCATCATGTTCACAGGTGGAATTGGCCAGATCGATGCGAGGCATATCGAGAAGGAAGAAGCCCAAAAGGGAATGTTGATTGTTCAGGTCGGAGGTCCTGCCTACGGAATCGGCATCAGCGGAGGTTCGGCTTCGAGTAAGCTCCAGGGCGAAAATGTGGAAGAACTCGATTTCAATGCAGTGCAACGAGGGGATGCCGAAATGGAACAGAAGCTGAATCGTGTCATCCGGGCCTGCATTGAGATGGGCGATCGCAACCCGATCCTCAGTATCCACGATCAGGGGGCCGGCGGACCAGCCAATGTGCTCAAAGAATTGGTTGAAAAAGCAGGTGGGAAAATCGAACTGAGACGGATCAAACTGGGAGATCCAACGCTCTCCGTCCTCAAAATCTGGATTGCCGAATATCAGGAACGATGCGGTTTTCTGATTTCTCCGGAGCGAATCGAAGAATTCAAAGCGATTTGCGAAAGGGAGAAGGTCAATTGTGAAATCCTTGGAGAGGTGACCGGTGATGGCCGATTCGTTGTGCATGATGAGAACGACGGCTCAACGCCTGTCAATCTCAACCTGAAAAAGGTTCTTGGAAACATGCCCCAGAAGACTTTCAAAGACATAACGATTCCTCCCCTTCTGAAACCTTTGCAATTGCCTGAATCTTGCACGGTGAAGGATGCCCTTTTCCGGGTGCTTCGCCATCTTGCAGTGGGTTCTAAACGATTTCTCACCAACAAAGTCGACCGGAGCGTCACCGGACTCATTGCCAGGCAACAATGTTGTGGCCCCCTTCAATTGACGGTTGGCGATGTGGCGGTAGTGGCTCAGAGCCATTTTGGATTGACCGGTGCGGCCACGGCTATTGGTGAACAGCCGATTAAAATGCTGGTCCATCCAAAGGCAGGAGCAAGAATGGCTGTCGGTGAGGCGTTAACCAATATCGTCTGGGCAAAAATCAGCCGGTTTGAAGATATCAAATGTTCTGCCAACTGGATGTGGGCCCCCAAACTCCCTGGCGAGGGTGCTGCGCTTTACGAGGCGGTGAGGGCCATGCGGGATTTGATGGTTCAGCTTGGTATTGCCGTAGATGGCGGAAAAGATAGTCTTTCCATGGCAACGCGGGTTGGCGACGAGATTGTAAAGTCTCCCCGAGAATTGGTCATTTCGGCTTATTCGACCGTGCCGGACATCACGAAAGTGGTGACACCCGATATCAAACGCCCGGGGCAGAGCCAGCTTCTCTTCATCGACATCGCCAAGGATCGAGTTCGACTTGGAGGTTCAATCCTGGCGCAAGTCTACGGTCAACTCGGAAATGAATCGCCCGATGTAGATACTCCGGAAAGACTGAAATCCAGCTTCTTGGCAATCCAGGATTTGATTTCAGAGGATATTATCCTTTCCGGACATGACGTCAGTGATGGAGGTCTCATCACGACCGTGCTTGAAATGGCTTTTGCCGGAAATTGTGGCTTCCATATCGAGATGAATGGCCCCTGGACGCCTTTCGAGAGACTTTTTGCTGAGGAATTAGGCGCCATCATGGAATGCCGCATAGCGGATATTCAAAAGGTCTCTGAGATTCTCAAAGCCTATCATCTTCCCTTCGCTTTCATCGGGGAGACGAAGGAGGAAAAAAGAATTTCGATCACGATCAATTCCCAGAGAGTGCTTGATTCGGAGATGGTTGAGCTCCGCCAGTGGTGGGAAGAAACCTCCTATCAAATTGAGCGCCTTCAGATGAATCCCCAGTGTGCTGATGAGGAAAAGAAAAATATCTTTGACCGAAAAGGCCCCACTTACGTCATCCCCTTTGACCCAGAACCCACTCCCATCACCCTGCTCCAATCTAAGCATAAACCAGAGGTTGCCATTCTCAGGGAGGAAGGAAGCAATGGTGATCGTGAGATGACTTCAGCTTTCTATCAGGCAGGATTTCTTCCATGGGATATCACCATGACCGATCTGATTCAGGGCCGTATCACCCTGGATCGATTCAGAGGACTTGTAGCAGTGGGAGGATTCTCCTACGCGGATGTTCCAGAAAGCGCCAAAGGATGGGCTTCAGTCATCCGATTGAATGATCGATTGCAGAGAATGTTCGACGAATTCTATCACCGTCCCGATACGTTTTCCCTGGGCGTCTGTAATGGTTGCCAGCTCTTTGCCCTTTTGGGGTGGGTTCCCTGGCCGGGGATTCCTGATCCTCTCCAACCCCGATTTGTTCAAAACACATCCGGCCGTTTTGAGTCACGGTGGGTCACTGTCAAGATCCTGGAAAGTCCTGCCATCATGTTGAAGGGAATGGCCAATGCGATACTCGGAGTCTGGGTAGCCCACGGAGAGGGGAGACTGATCTTCCCTGATCCAACCTTCATCGATGAGATCATCAGCAAAAGACTGGTCTCCCTCGTCTTTGTGGACGACGAAGGAAGGCAGGATGGAAGGGTTTCTCAGAGCTATCCGTTTAATCCCAATGGTTCACCTTTTGGAATCACAGGGCTTTGTTCCCCTGACGGTCGCCATCTTGCAGTGATGCCTCATCCTGAACGGGCGTTTCTAAAATGGCAGTGGCCATGGATGCCTGAAGCCTTGAATCAGAGGCTTCAAGCCTCCCCATGGATCCGGATGTTTCAGAATGCGAGGCAGTGGTGTGAAGATGTGAAGTGAGGAGCCGTTGTTCCCCTTAGAGCCACTCCGGTTTGATTCCGATCTTTCTTCTCACTTCATCCATCACTTCTATGGCAATGGTTTTACAGCGATGGGCTCCTGATTTTAACACCTCAATAATATATTCGGGTTTTTCATTCATCTCCCGAACGCGGGCCTGAATCGGTTCTAATTCCTCTTTCATGTTCTTAAAAAGAATCTCTTTACATTCAATACATCCGATTCCTGCTTTGCGACACTGTTGATCAACAAAGGAAATCTCATCGGGTTTTGAGAAAGCTTGATGCATGGTAAAAATGTTGCAGTGTTCAGGATGGCCTGGATCGACTCGTCGTTGTCGATGTTCGCAGGTCGCAGCGGTTCGAAGCTTCTCCCAGATGACCTGAGGAGGATCGAGAAGCCCAATGGCATTGTTCAACGATTTAGACATCTTCGCGCTTCCATCCGTCCCCATGATTCTTGGCGCCTCAGAAAGAATGACCTGGGGTTCAGGAAACGTTTTTCCAAAGCGGGCATTAAACTTTCTAGCCACCTCTCTCGAAAATTCCACATGTTGCACCTGATCCTCTCCCACGGGCACATAACCAGCTTTATAGATGAGGATATCGGCCGCCTGAAGAACGGGGTAATCGAGAAGTCCCACATTGACATTATGACGATGCCGTCTTCCTTTCTCTTTGAACTGGGTCATCCTTTCCAATTCCCCAACAGGAGTGACACAATTAAAGATCCATGCCAATTCTGTATGCTCAGGAATATGAGATTGAACTGAGACGATACACTTTTCAGGGGTTAAACCACAAGCCACAAGAATCGTTGCGGTTTCAAGAATCCTCTTCTGCATCAACGTCACATCATAGTCGATCGTAATGGCATGATAATCGACCACACAGTAGATACAGGCATAGCGGTCAATCAGCTTGACCCAATTCCGTATGGCTCCAACATAATTGCCGATATGAATTTCACCTGAAGGCTGAATGCCACTGAAGATACGATCCATCCTTTACGCCTCCTCTTTCATCTTCCTTGGTGTCATGCTTCTTTCCAAACACCCCTTGATGTAAACCTTAACGTTGCAAAAAATTGAGCCAGATGGACATAGGTCAATCCAGCTCAGTGCGGGAGTTCGGGGCGAACCTTCTATAGGATACCCTTTCCAATGCCTTTTGGATGGAGGACGGGTTATGTTTCCTGAAGGGAATCAAAAAAGGCGATTCCTCTTTGATGTTGTGTGCTGAGAAAGACATGTAAGTACGTATCTTTAAATATCGAGGGCACGTGAATCACTTTGATCACGCCCTCCAACGCTTTCTCTTCTGGCACTATCTCTTTCAGAAGGTTCGGTGATGTCAATAAAAAGGCCTCATTAAAAATCGATTCTGGATCATCGGGATAAAGAGGAACGATTGCAATGTCCGCTTCAACTAAATCCTGAAAGAAATGGGTTCCATAGGAAACCTCCGGCGTGGACCCATTCTTGGCAAAGGCGATTTCAACCAATACCCGAGTCTTATTGATGTTAGAATAGGTTACCCGGACCCCTAAATTAATGTCATTGCTTCCCCATCGGCCGGGCCCCATCAGAGCATATCGTTTTTCGCTCAGAGTTTTATTAATCAGATTGACAGCTGAAGCAATCCTCATTTTCTGTTCATAAGTGGGCAGGAGGTCATAAGCCTTCGGGTCCACATAAACGATATATTCAAGGTTCGTCACGATGCTGTTGGAGAGAGCAGACCGGGTGGTAAATAAGATTTTCTCCGGAAGAATCTCTTCGGGCAGATCGACCCTTTCCTTTTCACTCCGGAGGGAAAGGGATCGACACTGAAGCAGATAAAATTGATTGTCTTCCCATGCAAATTCAATATCGACCGGCCTCCCATAGGCCGATTCAATTTTTGACAAAAGTTTTTTCGCGAGGGGAACGAAAGGAGTCTGGGTTAAAAAATTATCAAACGTGATACAAAGATCCTTTCCTTTCAGGTTTTCCATTTTAAACAGAGGAGGTGCCAGATGATCGTCCTGTCGAACCGAAACGGCATAGAAGAGGTCGGGATGATCGATCTGATTCACCAGAGTTTTGAAATCCACCGTCTCCAATACACCCTTCTTCAGATTGAGAACGTCCACTTGGCGTTGGGAATATTTGCGGATCTGGTCTCCCGTAACCTCAGGTCTTAAAAGAGGATGGCTTAAGGGAACCATCCTCGGATAGTCGGAACCCACCCGATCCACCGCCCGAGTGCCTAAACCGAAGACCAATCGAACCAACCCTTCTTCTTTTTTGATCCTCGGGTTCCAAGTATGGACGTTCTTGGAAAACATCACTCCGCCCACAAAGGGGAAGAAGTAGTCCCCAAATCGCTTGCCCACCACCTTTTGGACCATCATGGCCATTCGTTCATCATAATCAAGAAGGCCGTGATCCCTTCGATAAAGAATGGGATCCGGTCCAAAGGTACTGGCAAAGACCTTTTTCAGCCCCATGATGAAATGGTTGAGGCGGGTCTCGAGATCCCCCTGGTTGGTCAGAAAGAGAGAAAGGTATTTTCCAGAGAATGCCAGGCCAAAGCTATCCTCGAGCATGCTCGAAGATCGGATGATGATGGGATGTTCGCCAATCTCTCCAAGAATTCTGCGAAAATCTTCGACCACTTCAGGAGCGAAACTGGCAAACCGAAACCTTTCTTCGATCCGGGAATACTCCTTCTCAATCTCTTCTCGATCTTTGTATTTGAAAGTATGAAAGAGATAAAGATTATTTCGATCGAGGAATTCTGAAAAGACGCCTGAATTTAAATACCAGGTCTCCGGTACTCGAATATACTGTTCCAGTTCTGGGTCTTTCTGCTCCAGCAAAGGCAATAAGATTTTATAGGCAAGGATCATCCCCGCCGCCTTCCCTCCCAATTTACCAGGCCGTTTGCGGCTCCACAGGGTGTGCCTGAGCAGGTCATGGATGTCCCGGATGGTAATATGGTTCTTCGCAAGGCTGATAAAAGGAAGTTGACTGGAGATGAATCGTGTGATCAACGCCACACGGATCCCCTCCGCTTCTTCTCTGGAGATATAGACTTCTCCTTTGGGAATTTCACAAAACTGATCCAGGGCGTTAAAGATTTGAAGGGAACTGGCCTGATCTTGATTGACCAGTTTACTCAGGGTCTGCGCCTTATCCCGCTTCCTGGCAAGATTGATGTAACTTTCAATTTCCCCAGGGGAGAGATGGGTTGCAAAATAGTAATCGATCAATGCTTCCAAATATTCCTGCCGGTTCGCTTCGGTATCGTCGATCCCGTCCTTCTTCAACTCTTCCGTGACCCTTTCCTGAAGACCGGCACGGGTGATGATCCCTTTCTTCTCCAGAATCTCCATGAAGGTACTTCGGATCAGTCCAAGAATATTCGGATACTGGTTGATCTTTTTATAGAGACGGTAAGTCTTCAGTAGATCCATGGGTCAAGTCTCGTCAAAAAAACGTTTATACCCAGCCTCTCAGCTTGCAGGCTTCAGCCACTCTGGCGACAGAAACCAGATAAGCCGCCTGTCTCATATTCACCTTCTCTCTTTGGCACATCTGATAGACGCCGTGGAAGGCTCTGGTCATCTTTTCGTCCAACCTCCGGTGAACCTCTTCCAGTGGCCAGTAAAAATTATAGGTGTTCTGAACCTGCTCAAAATAGGAGACGGTCACCCCCCCTGCATTGGCAAGGAAATCAGGAAGAACGAAAATACCATTCTGATAGAGGATGTCATCCGCTTCCGGAGTGGTGGGGCCATTGGCAAGCTCACAGGAGATCTGACAGCGGACCTTTCCGGCGTTGGCAGCGGTGATGGTATTCTCAAGGGCGGACGGAAAGAGCACTGTGACATCGAGCTGCAGGAGTTCCTCATTTGAAATGGCTTCTGCTTCTGGAAAACCCTCAAGCCTTCCTGTTCTCAATTTATAGTCCACCACCTTTTTCACGTCGATGCCTTTGGGATTGTAGATCCCTCCTCTTGAATCGGAGGCCGCCACCAATTTCAAACCTAAAAGTTCATGGCCTAAAAGCGCGGCGTGCTGGCCTGCATTTCCAAAACCCTGGATCGCCATCGTCTTGTCTTTGAGATCGATTCCTAAGACCCTGGCTGCTTCTCGGGTGACATAAATGCCCCCTCTGGCTGTGGCATCCCCGCGTCCTTCTGATCCACCGAGAGGGATGGGTTTTCCGGTGATCACCCCTGGGTGATGTTCTCCAACCAGGGTTTCATACTCATCCATCATCCAGGCCATGATCTGAGGCGTTGTATAGACATCGGGCGCAGGAACATCCTTGGTGACGGAGAGCATACTCGCAACCCCTCGAATATAGCCACGTGCCAGACGTTGTTTTTCCATTTCCGACATCTCTTTGGGATTACAGGTGATGCCTCCCTTTCCACCTCCAAGAGGAATATCCACCACAGCCGTTTTCCAGGTCATCCAAGCGGCCAAAGCCCTCACGGTATCAATTGTTTCCTCCGGATGCCATCTCAATCCTCCCTTGGCCGGTCCCCGTGCATAGTTGTACTGAACGCGATAGCCATGAAAGACCCTGACTCTTCCGTCATCCATCTGGACAGGAATCGTCACGATCAATTCCCTCTGAGGCCATCGCAACAGTTCATGAGTGGCAGCATCCAAACCCAATCTTTGGGCAGCCGCATCCAGCTGTTCCTGAGCAATCTTAAAAGGATTTAAAGTAGTCATCACACTTCCCCCCTCATTGAAATGATTTGAGTTCAACAAGAATCTGATAAAGCATCTCTGCCGTTTTTTCAACAATTGCTGTGCATTTCTCCCGACCTCCAGTCTCCGCCCATTTCTTATTCTCTTCCGGGTCATCCAGATGGAGTCCAATCAGGTCGTAACAGTTTCTGCTTCCCATCTCTTTCTCAAATCTGTCCCAGAATCGCTGGCATGTTTCATACACCTTTAAAAGGGAGTCCCTGTCCTGGGAATCCGTTCTTCCCATCTTCATTCCGATCGCCATGATGCCTCCGATGAAGGCTCCACAAAGTGAGCCTTTTCTTCCAATGCCGCCCCCGAATCCGGTCGCTAACCTGGGAAGCAGGGAATCCTCACAGTTGAGATGCTCCTTGAAACTCAAGGAGATCGATTCTGCTCAATTATAACCCTGATCAAAATACCTCTTAGCACTTTCTGATAGGAAATGGCCTTCTTCTTTCTTTTCCATCTGTTCTCCGCTCATACAATTAATGCCATTTTAATGGAGTGAAACGGTTTTTTCAATCCGTGACCTTGTTTTAAAAAGGGGAATAAGGTATAAAATCTGAATAGGGAAATAAATCTAACCCTTTAGAGAGACTTAAGGTATTTTATGAGACAAGCAGGGACAAAGTTTGGGCCACTGAACATGGCGAAAGGATGGGGATTGGGTCTGCTTGCACTGGTCCTCTGGGTTTGTGGGTTAGAACACGCCTTGGCCCAGATGCCATCTCAGCATCTCACCATCCTGTACACGAACAACGTCAATGGGGAAATCGAACCCTGTCCGTCCTGAAACCCAAAAGTGCGTTTTGGCGGTCTTGCCAGAAGGGCAACATGGATTAGTCAAATTCGAGAGCAAGAAAAGAAAGAGCCTTTGATTGTGGATGCAGGAGATCTTTTCTTCAAGAAATATGAAGGGCCCCTCCAGGAACAGGAGATGAGGAAGAGAGCAGAGCAAGCCATCTTGATTGCCGAAAGTCTCGAGCTGATGGGATATAACGCCGTAGGCATTGGAGATGATGACCTCAGTCTTGGGAAGGAATTTCTGTTGAATCTTTCCAAAAAAGTCTCTTTTCCCTTTCTTTCTTCAAACCTCTTCGACGAGGCAACAGGCAAGCCTCTGTTCCAGACCTCCCTCATTCAGAATCGGGACGGATTAAGAATGGGCATCTTCAGCCTCCTTTCCCCGGAAACCTTTCAGAATCCATCGGACCCAAGAAAAAATGGAATCCTTCTTCGTTCTCCCATGGAAGTTGCCCAAGCCATGGTGAAAGAACTTCAACCCAAAACGGATCTGATTCTCCTTCTCAGCCATCTGGGTTATCCCAAGGATGTCCAACTGGCACAGACCATCCCCGGCATCCACCTCATCATCGGAGGCCATTCGGGTGTCAATCTGGTGAATCCCTCTCTCATCAACAGGAGCTTACTCCTTCAAATGAGTCCTAAAGGATTGTATGGTGGTCGATTAAACCTTACCCTTTACAGTAAAGATTCCCTTTTTTGGAGTGCCTCAGAAAAAAGGACCCTGGAGACCGGATTGCATCAACTGAGGGAGAGGATCCTTTTTTTAAACGTGAATGAAATTGAAACCTGGCTTCAGAATTACCTCGGCCCTTATTCCCGCATGCAACATCTGGCACGGGTCTATCAGATTTCTTTCCCAGAGGAATTGATCCAGAATATGAAAGATCTCTCCGTTTCGCTCAAAGCAAAGGACTTTGAAAAGGAGAAAGTCTTGAGAGTAAAGGTTAAAGAAGAAGCAGAACAGATCCTTGCGCAACTCCGAGGAAGAAATGAGTTTTCCCATTTCCTGACTGTTCTGGGAGACCAGTTCAAAGACCATCCAGAGATTCAGAAAAAGATTGAAACCTTTCGAACAAAATACCCCGAGTTGCAAAAAACGATCCCTCCTCCGCAGGAGGCTCCTCGTTTCCAGGGAGGAACCTCACAGAACTGAATATGGCAACCATCGATCTGATCCTTCTTCATCCTCCCACATATTACGATTTTAGAAAAAGACCTGGGATTTATGGTCCTATCAGCGATGTGGTCCCTTCCACCCCGATCTTTGAAATGTACCCGATTGGATTTGCCAGTCTCTCAGAATATCTGGAGAGGCACGGCTTAAAAGTCAGAATTATCAATGTCGCTTTGAAGATGATCAAGGACGAACGGTTTGATGTGGAAAAGCTGATTCGCAAAAACAAACCCCTCGCCTATGGCATTGATCTCCACTGGATGGCTCACGTTCACGGAGCCCTTGCCCTGGCAGAGAGGATCAAGAAATTTCACCCAGAGATTCCTGTGCTCATGGGTGGACTCTCTGCCACCTACTATCACGAAGAGATTCTCCGCCATTATCCCTATGTCGATTTTGTCCTGAGGGGAGACTCAACCGAAAAACCCCTCGTCATGCTCTTAAGAGAACTGAAAGGGAAAAAAGAATTCAAAAATATTCCCAATCTCACCTATCGGGAACAGGGAGAAAAGAGCATCCGGGTCAATCCCATCACCTACGTGCCTGAAGATCTGGACGAAATCGCTATCGATTATAGCCATATTATGAAAAAGGTGGTCCGGTTCATGGATCCGGTCGGGTATCAACCTTTTGTCGATTGGTACACCTATCCGGTCACTGCTGTCTTCACCTGTCGCGGATGCACCTACCATTGTAAAACGTGCGGTGGCTCTGTGCGGACCTTTCGCTCGATGGCCCAACGGACAAAGCCCGCCTATCGAAGCCCCCGGCTGTTGGCCCAAGATATCTTCAACATCTCTGACCATCTCAATGCTCCGATTATGATCATCGGCGACATCTTCCAGCCCGGAGAAGAGTATGGCGAAGTTTTCCTCAAAGAATTGAAGAAAAAGCAGATGGATAATCATATCGCCTTTGAATTCTTCGTCCCTCCTTCAAGGAAACAACTGGAGGAGATTGCCCGTTCAGTTAAAAATTTCAATATTGAAATCTCTCCTGAGTCTCACGATGAAGAGGTCCGTAAGGCATTTGGCAGACCCTATGGCAATCCACCTCTGGAAAAGATGATCGCCGATGCCATTGATCTCGGATGCAAACGGATCGACCTTTTCTTTATGATAGGACTCCCCAAACAGACCTATCAATCGGTGATGGAGACGGTAGACTACTGTCGGGATTTACTCAAGCGGTTCCAGCCCTACAACAAACTCATCCCCTTCATCTCCCCACTCGCTCCTTTTCTTGACCCAGGAAGCACGATCTTTGAAGAACCTGAAAAATATGGATATCGCCTTCTTTACCGAAGTGTGGAGGAGCATCGTCAGGCGTTGACATCCCCGAGCTGGAAGTATATTCTGAACTACGAAACAGAATGGATGAACCGAGATGAGATTGTCGCCAGTACTTATGAATCGGGCAGGAGGCTCAATCGTCTCAAAGCCGAGTTCGGTCTCATTGACGCCAAAACGGCCGAAGCAGTCGAGACAAGAATTGACAGAGCCCTTCAGGTACTGAAGGAAATCGATGCCATCCTGTCTCTGGCAGATCCCGAAAAAAGGGAGTCCGCACTCAAGGAGATGCTCAATCGCCCCCAATCTCTTCAGCAATACAGCATGTCCACGGTTTGCGAAAAACGGGAATTGGAATGGCCTACCCGGTTCATTCGGATGAACTTCTTTAAAATCCTCAAAACACTGATGTCGAGGAGGAAGCCCCATGTCTCCGATTCTCCCCAAAGAGGCTCTTCGTAAGATACCGAGTGTGGAGGAAGTCCTCTCCAGACAGGAGATGGTCAATCTCTTGAAGAGTCACCCTCGTGCCGTGGTGGTCGAAGCAGTTCGAAGGGGGTTGGGACAGCTCCGGGAAGAGATTTTGAGGGAAAGGGAGGCCTTCGCCACCAACGAGAAATCCTTCACCTTTGAAGCCCTCCTCCCTCGTTTCATGACCGAGATTGACCTCCTGGTTCAGCCCAAACTTCGACGGACGATCAATGCGACAGGCATTGTGATCCATACCAATCTTGGAAGGGCTCCTCTCCATCCTCTTGCTCTCAAACAGATCGTCGAGGTTGCCAAAGCCTATTCCAATCTCGAATACGATCTGGTAAGGGGAGAGCGCGGTGATCGTTATGCCCACGTGGAAGAGATGCTCTGCCGCCTTTCAGGAGCCGAATCGGCGCTTGTCGTGAATAATAATGCCGGAGCAGTCCTCCTCTGTCTCAATACCCTGGCAGAAGGAAAAGAGGTCATCATTTCGAGAGGAGAACTGGTTGAAATCGGGGGGGCTTTTCGAATTCCCGATGTGATGAAGCGAAGCGGAGCCATTTTAAAAGAGGTCGGGACCACCAATCGAACTCACCTCAAGGATTATGAGAAAGCCATCGGTCCTGAGACGGCGCTGCTCCTGAAAGTTCATCCGAGTAATTTTAGGGTGATGGGTTTCACCTCTGATGTCTCTCTTGAAGAATTGGTTCAATTAGGGCAAGCTTATCATTTATCGGTCATGGAAGATCTCGGCAGTGGATGTATGATTGACCTCCGCCAATATGGTTTAGAAAAAGAGCCCACCGTTCAAGAAGCGATCCAAACAGGAGTTGACCTGATCACCTTCAGCGGAGACAAATTGCTGGGAGGACCTCAGGCGGGAATCATTCTCGGAAAGAAAGACATCCTCGATTCGGTCAAGGTGAACCCTCTGACCCGAGCCCTTCGTATCGATAAACTGACCCTTGCAGGACTGGAATCGACTCTCCTCCTTTATCTCGACGAAAAGAGAGCCTTATCCGAAATCCCAACCCTGAAGATGCTGGGCTTGAACTTGAGAAAGTTGAGAAACCGAGGAAGACGACTCTTAAAACGACTCGAAGGGAAAGTCGATCCCTCCATCCAGATGACTTTAAAAGAAGATGTTTCCCAGGTGGGCGGAGGGGCCCTTCCTCTCCAGGAGCTTCCTACAATCGTAGTCTCCATAAAATCCTCTAAACGATCCACCAACAGCATGGAGCAGAACCTTAGAAAAGCCGATCCTCCCATCATCTCACGAATCAGCAGGGATGAATTAATCCTCGATATGCGAACCGTGTTTGATGAAGAAATTCCCCTTCTGGCGAAGGGACTTGAAAAAGCCCTCATAGAGGCTACAGAGAGCAAATTCCAGAATCCATAAAGCATGTTTCAAAAAAGAGCGAGCTCCCCTGCTCCTTGCCCGATGGGTGAAGGATGATCTGATCATGAGCCAAAACCTTCTCTTTCAACAAAACAGTCCTTTTTCGTTGCCGGTCACCTCAAAGGACCATGGAAGGCGCATCGATCAGTTCCTTGCCGAAAGCGGTCTTCATCTCTCCAGATCCCAGATCCAAAACCTGATCGAAAAGAAATATATTCTCCTCAATCAAAAGGAGACGAAACCGAGCGCCCGTTTGAGATCCGGAGATGTGATTTCAGGAAACCTGCCCCAACCCCAGCCACCTTCCTTAATCCCCGAAGCCATACCCCTTCATATCCTTTACGAAGATACATCGATCATCGTCATCAATAAACCTTCAGGAATGGTGGTCCATCCTGCTCCAGGAAATGATTCAGGAACACTGGTCAACGCCCTCCTTTACCATTGCAAAGATCTTTCCGGAATGAAGGGAACTCTGAGACCGGGAATTGTCCATCGTCTGGACAAGGAGACTTCTGGCGTGATGGTCGTTGCCAAGGACGACGGAGCTTACCAGCACCTCATGAAACAATTTAAGAACCGGAGGGTTGAGAAAATCTATCTCGCCATTGTCTATGGAAATGTGAAACAGGACGAGGGATCGATCGATGCTCCGATTGGAAGGCATCCGGACCAGAGGAAAAAGATGTCTGTTCAGAGAGTCAGAGGAAGGACCGCTCTGACCCGTTGGAAGGTTCTGGAAAGATTAGGACCTTTCACGTTTCTCGAAATTCACCCTCAGACAGGCAGAACCCATCAGATCCGCGTCCATCTCACTTCTACAGGACATCCTCTGCTCAAAGACCCCCTTTACGGGAGGCGAGGAAAATCTGAAATCATGGGGCATCCTCTCTTCCGAGAATGTTTGGAAAGGATCCATCGCCAGGCCCTTCATGCTCTCAGGTTGGGATTCTACCATCCCCAAACGGAAGAATGGGTTCAATTCGATGCCCCTTTGCCAAAGGATATGGCAGAAACACTCGATTGCTTGAGGTCAAGAAGATGAAGATCTTCAACCGGGACCATCTTCAATCGAGGGATGGGATTTTATACATAGAGATTCCACCCGTGAGCCAATTGGGATGGGTAACCCATGGATTTCTGACACGGCAGGGCGGAAAGAGTCTTCCTCCCTATGATTCCCTGAATGTGAGCATGAGCAATGGGGATGATCCTCACAGGGTCTCGTCAAATCGAGAACGTATTGCCAAGGTATTTGGGTTTGATAAACATCGATTGGTGTTGCTCAGACAGATGCAAAGGGATGGTATTTTCATTCTTAAAAATCCGGAGGAGGTTCATACGATTCCTCTGAAATACGATGCCATCCTCACCGATCTTCCCAATCAGATCCTCGGAATTCAAACAGCGGACTGTATTCCCATGATAATGATCGATCAGAAGAAGAAAGTGGTGGGGGCCGTACATGCAGGAAGACAGGGAACCGCTCTTCACATTGCAAAAAAAACACTGCGAAAGATGAAAGAAGAATTGGGTTGTTCCGAAGAAAATCTTCTGGTCATTCTTGGTCCATCCATTGGGCCATGCTGTTATGAGGTGGATGAGAAGGTCTTTATAGAAGAATGGAAGCCTTTCGCCAAGAAGAGAGGAAAGGGAAAGTGGATGCTCGACCTTTCAGGGATCAACGTCGCTCAATTAATGGAAGAAGGGATAAGAACACATCAGATCTACCGGGTCGATCTTTGCACCCGCTGTCACAGCGACCTTTTCTTTTCATATAGGAGGGAAGGAAAAACGGGAAGACAACTCTCCTTTATTGGAATGGTTTAAATCACTCTCTCCCACTCCATAACCTTTGAACCTTTTTTGAAAGAAGGGTATGAAATCTACGCTTCTAAAAGTGTATCTTCAACCTAAAGCCTCCAAAAACGAGATTGTGGGACCCTATCGGGATGGAATGAAGATCCGTGTGACGGCCCCTGCCATAGAGGGAAAAGCCAATGAGGCCCTGATCCAGCTCCTTTCGAAAACATTGGAAATTCCCAAAACCTCTATTCAAATTATTAAAGGACAACATTCCCGTGAGAAAACATTAACCATTTCGGGCATTAAGAACGGAATAGATCTTTTGGATTCTTCCAAATACCTTGACTTTAAAGGGAAAATCGATTAGTCTTCAATTGGAAGTGGATAGGTTCTGGTGGGCCTCCTGGACTTCAAATCCAGTGATCCCGTTGACCCGGGATGGTGGGTTCGATTCCCATGCACTTCCGCCAAATTGAAAATGCCGGGCCCTTTGACGTAAGTGCCAGAGGGAGGTTTTATATAAATGAATCTTTCGAACTAAGCCAAATTATAAAAAGGAGAAAAAAATGTTTGGAATAGGAATGCCGGAGTTGTTAATCATCCTCGTCATTATCCTGGTCATTTTTGGTGCTGGAAAACTTCCTCAGATTGGTGAAGGTTTGGGAAAAGGGATCCGTAATTTTAAAAAGGCAACCAAAGATCGGGATGAGATTGATGTCACTCCGAAAAAATCAGAGGAA
>FWPV01007663.1_pt1 | contig 19426 bp, 14 predicted proteins | sample 2228371 | NCBI WGS metagenome assembly FWPV01 (sample SAMEA103939776, study PRJEB20133) | metagenome
GGCGACCGTTAGGTTGTCTTTCATCTGCATTGTGCAGTAGTCTCCCTCTTGAGTGTCGTTAAGGAAACAGGCCACTTTTCAACCGCAGAGGCCGCAGAGACCGCCGAGGGATTCAGGAGAATTCTCTGCGAACCCGGCGTTCTCTGCGGTAAAATGCCCGGCAATACTCTATGGGGAGACCACCTACTGCGTTGGGGCCAGGAAGATCTCGTTGACAAATGGCAAAATTCACCGCCGAGGCGCTGCTCTTTCTATAGTTGCGGTGCAAAAGATTCACAGGATAGAAGATACGCAGGCCCTTTCGGCCTGTCAAACTCACCGAAGAGGTCCCCTGCCTACTTCTGTCAAGCCGCAAAGTGAGGTCCTGCCAGCGCGCTATCTGTTGACACACAAGCATGGCGTCACTATACTTGCATTACAGATTCGGAACGATTTCAACGCAAAGGAGGGTCTGACGATGGTTACTCGTGCTCGCGTCTCGCGTCGTGATTTCCTGCGTCTGGGCGGCGTAGCCGCGGCCAGCGCGGCGCTCGCCGCCTGCGTGCAGCCGGTCGCTCCCGCCGCTCCGGCCCCGGCCGCTGAGGAAGCTCCCACCGCGGCAGCCGTCGAACCGGTCACCCTGCGCGTCATGGGCTTCGAGGTGGCGCCCGAGGAGCAAGGTACGCCGCTCGACCAGGCCTACAAGAAGTTCCTGGCCGATTTCCAGACCGCCCATCCGGAGGTGAAGATCGAATCGCTCGAAACGCCGCCCGACGCCGATACCCAATTGCTCGTCGACCTGGCCGCTGGCACGGCCCCCGATGTCTGGCAGCACGATGGTTCGACCCTGGCGCGCGTCGTCGACAGCGGCTATGTCCTCGATATGCGCAAGGCGATCGAGGTCGTGCCCGAGCTGAACCTCGACCGCTTCTTCCCCTCGGTCCTGGCGATCCACCAGCGCCCCGACGGCGCCATCTACGGCTTGCCCAATGACTTCACCCCCATGGTGATCTATCACAACCCCGAGGCCTACCAGAGGGCCAATGTGCCCCTGCCAACAGAGGATTGGACCTGGGACGATCTGCTCGAGAAGGCTCAGTTGCTGACGCTGGACAAAGAGGGGCGCAATCGCACCGATGCCAACTTCGATGAGAACAATGTCGTACAGTGGGGCTTCCGCGTGCGCAAATGGGTCTTCGAGTGGATCTATCGCACCTGGCAGAACGACTCGGACGTCATCTCGCCGGATGGGACGACGGCCAGCGGCTATCTCGATTCTCCAGCCAGCATCGAGGCCATCCAGTTCCTGGCCGATCTCATGCTCAAATACAAGGTGGCGCCCACGCCCTCCGCTCTCGACCAGATGGTGCAGGCGCTGGGGTTCAATGATCGCTTCCTCAGGGGAGAGTTCGCCAACTTCGATCGCGGCCACTGGGAGTTGGTGGGACTGCGCAAAAGCCCCGAATACAAGCCCGAGCGCGTCGCTATCGTCCGCCAGCCCGCTCGCAAGAACCATGCGACCGTCATCTATGAGTCTGGCTGGATCATTCGCGGAGATGTGACCGGCGCCACCTTGAAGGCGGCTGCCCAGTTCGTGGAGGCGACAACCGGACGCGCTTATCAGGATACGAAGGCCATCACCGGCATCGCCATCGCCGCCAATCAAGCCTCAGCGGAAGCTGCGGCGGACAACGCCGAACAGCCCGAGCTGGAGCGCGCGTTCCTGGCCGCCGTCGCCGATGGGCGTCCTCCCTACGGCTCCAAGTTCGCCAAATGGCCAGCGGTGGAGACCATCCTCGATTCCATGATGGAGCGCATCCTGGCGGGCGGCGCCGTCGCCGACGAGGTGGCTGCCGCCGTCACCGAGATCAATCGCGAGCTGGGGGCGTAACCAGGCGCTCGCCCATCGTGGCGTTCCCCTCACTTCATTCCCTTGTCCTGCCAGCGCTGGTGTGAACGCTGGCGCTGGCAGGATGGGCTGCCCGACCGCGAGGTGAATATGTCGGAGAGCATCCTCAGCCCCCGCTCATCCACGCGCAAGTCACAGCCAGGGCTATGGCAGCGGTTCTGGAGCCGCTCCAATGAACGCATCGGGTATCTCTTCATCCTGCCATCCTTATTACACCTGGTCTTCTTTCTCGTCATCCCGATGCTATTCAGCTTTTACCTCTCCTTTCATGACTGGAACGGCCCCAAATTCCAGAACGCTCCCTTCATCGGCTTCGCCAATTACGCCTTCCTGGTGGGCGACAAGCGATTTTGGAACGCCATGCGCAACACCGCCTACTACACGGTCCTGGCAGTGCCGCTGGGCATGGCCATCAGCCTCTTGATCGCTCTGGTGATGAATCAGAAGCTGCGCGGCATTTACTTCTTTCGCACCCTGTTCTTCATGCCCGTGATCTCATCCTGGGTGGCCGTCTCTGTGATCTGGATCACCCTGCTCGACCCCCAAGTGGGCATCGTCAACTATCTGCTCAAACTGGCCGGCCTTCCCGCCGTCAACTGGTTGGGCGATCCGCGTTGGGCCATGCCCAGCATCGTCCTCATCGCCGTCTGGAAGGGGGCCGGGTTCAACATGGTGATCTGGCTGGCGGGGCTGCAGGCGATCCCCAACGAGCTGCATGAGGCTGCCGCCATCGACGGCGCCTCGCGCGTGCAAGGGTTCTGGCATGTGACGTTGCCGCTGCTGGCGCCCACCACCTTCTTCCTCGCCATCACCGGCGTCATCGGCTCGTTCCAGGTCTTCTCGCCCGTCTATGTCATCACCAAAGGCGGGCCGCTCGACTCGACCGATGTCGTGGTGTTTCGAATCTTCCAGCGCGCCTTCGCCGAGTTTAAGATGGGATACGCGTCGAGCCAGGCCTGGGTCCTCTTCCTGATCATCTTCACGGCGACGCTGCTGCAGTTCTGGTATATGCGCCGCCGCGGCGAACGGTTGTTCCTATGAGCCATCGACGCACTCCCTTCCACTTCGTGCTGCAAGTCGCCGGTTACCTGGCGTTGACCATCGTTGCCCTTATCATGGTCATCCCCTTCGAGTGGATGATCGTCACCTCGCTCAAGCCTTCGGGGACCGAGTTCTCCTACCCGCCGCAGTTGTGGCCGCGCCAGGTCGATTGGACCAACTACGTGCGGCTGTTCACGCTCGTGCCCTTCGCCCGCTACTTCGCGAACACCGTCTTCGTGACGACGCTGATCGTGCTGGGCCAGCTCCTCATCTGCTCCCTGGCCGCCTACGGTTTCGCGCGGCTCAACTTCATCGGCCGCGACGCGATCTTCATCCTCTACCTGGCGACGATGATGATCCCGTTCCAGGTCACTCTCATCCCTCTCTACTTGATGGTGTTTCGGCTGGGCTGGGTCAACACCTACACCGGCTTGATCGTCCCCAGCGTCTCGAGCGCCTTCGGCATCTTCCTGCTGCGCCAGTCGTTTCTCAGCGTCCCCCGTGATTTTCAGGACGCCGCCCGCATCGACGGCGCCAGCGAATGGCGCATCTACGCGCAGGTGATCCTGCCGTTGAACGGCCCGGCGCTGGCCACGCTAGGGGTCTTCGCGTTCATGGGCGCCTGGACCGACCTCTTGTGGCCTCTGCTCATCGCGCGCGACAAAGAGATGCGCACCCTGGAACTGGGCCTCGCCTACTTCAATGCCTCCACCTCAGCCTTCAAGCAGCCCAACTGGCCGCTGGTCATGGCTGCCGCGGTCGTCGTCATGCTGCCGGTGCTGATCGTCTATATCTTCACCCAGCGCTACTTCGTCGCTGGCATCTCGTTGACCGGCTTGAAGGGGTAGCCGCTTCGCCCCACGAGAACCTGGTCCGTGACGCTTGTGCGCACCCGTTACCTCGACCTGATGGTCTTCATGGCCGGCTTGACCACGCTAGGGGTCGAGCTGGCCGCCTCGCGTCTGCTCGACCCCTGGTTCGGCAATTCCGTGCTCGTATGGGCCAGCCTGATCTCCCTGATCCTCCTGTATTTGTCCGTCGGCTATACGCTGGGCGGGCGGCTGGCCGACCGCCATCCCGACCTGCGGCTGCTCTGCGAGCTGGCCGCCTGGGCCGGGTTCCTGATCGGCTGCGTCCCGCTGATCGCCCGCCCCGTCCTGGCGCTCGCGGCGCGCGCGCTGGGCGACGTCGAATATAACATCTCCTTGTTAGGCGGCTCGCTCCTGGGGGTGCTGACCCTCTTCGCGGCGCCGGTCGTGCTCCTGGGATGCGTGACCCCCTTCGCCGTGCGCCTGGCGATCTCCGATCTCGGCGCCAGCGGACGCACGGTGGGGCGCCTCTACGCGCTCTCCACCATCGGCAGCGTCGTCGGCTGTTTCCTGCCCGTCCTCATCCTGATCCCGCGCCTGGGCGTCCGGCTGACCTTCAGCGCCCTGGGGATCGTCCTCTTGAGCGCAGCCCTGCCCGGCGTCTGGTCGCGCACAGGCTGGTCGCGTCGGCTGCTGGTCTACGCCGTCCTATGGGTCGTCGCGCTGGCGATCGCGGGGATCACGCGCGCGGCTCCCATCAAGCCTACGCCGGGGTTGGTCTTCGAGGCGGAGACCCTCTACAACTACGTGCAGGTCGTCCAGGAGGGATCCGAGACATGGCTGCTCCTCAACGAGGGCCAGGGATTGCACTCCGTCTATGACCCAACCGCCGCCCTGAGCGAGGGAATCTGGGATTACTTTCTGGTCGCGCCGTTCTTCAATTCTCCGCCCTATCCGCCCGCGGCCGTCGAGAGCCTGTGTCTCATCGGCCTGGCGGGGGGGACGGTCGCGCGCCTCTATACTGAGGCGTTCGGCCCCATCCCCATCGATGGCGTCGAGCTGGACCCCGCCATCATCGCCATCGGGCGCGCCTATTTCGCCATGACGGAGCCGAACCTGCGGGCCATCGCTCAGGATGGACGCGCTTTCCTGCGCCGCAGCGATCGGCGCTATGACGTGATCGCCGTCGACGCCTATCGCCCTCCCTATATCCCCTTTCACCTCGCCACCGTCGAGTTCTTCCAGCTGGCGCGCGCCCATCTGACCGCCGACGGCGTGATCGCGATCAATGTGGGGCGCACAGCCGATGACTATCGCCTGGTGGATGCCGTAGCCGCAACCCTGGCCCAGGTGATGCCGACGGTCTACATCGTGGATGAGCCAGGCCCGCCCTACGGGCTGGCCAACAGCCTGGTGATCGGGACGGCCCAGCCAACTCAGTTGGAGAACCTGGCGCGCAATGCCGCCCACGTGACGCAACCGCTGCTGGCGGAGATGCTGCGGCGGGCCATGCCCCAGGCGCGCATCGCCCAGCCGCCGCCGACGACCCCCATCTTCACCGACGACCGGGCGCCCGTGGAAGAGGTGGTGCACGCCATCATCACCCGCTACGTGGCGGGCGGCAGGTGACGCCGCAGCGAGCAAGTGGCAAGTCTCTGCTATAATATCGCCATGAACAACACCGATCTGTTCGAAACGTTCGTCGCTGAGGCCATCGACTCGCTGCCCGCGACCTTCCTCGATGCGCTCGATAACGTCGAGATCGTGATCGAGGAGTGGCCCGACCGCGCGACGTTGCGCGCGGCGGGCGTTCGCTCCCGCTACGAGCTGCTCGGCTTCTACCACGGCGTCCCCCTCACCGAGCGCACGACCAGCTATGGATTGGTCTCGCCGGACAAGATCAGCATCTATCGCCGCCCCATCGAGGCCGTCTGCGCCAATGAGGCCGAGCTGCGCGCGACGGTCCGCCGCGTCGTCCTTCACGAGATCGCCCACTACTTCGGCATCGACGACGATCGTCTCCACGAGATCGGCGCCTATTAACCAGGAGCGTCCTATGCAGCGACTCTGGACGTGGACGTTCGCTGCCATCCTGTTGGCCCTGGCCTGCGTCGCCTGCAGCGAAGAAGAAGCCAGTCAGTTGCTCACGGTCGCGCCGACACTGTTGGCGCCCACCCCTTCTGCTACCGTCGGCCCTCCCGTGGTCATCGAGGCGCGCGTGCGCGCCGTCTCTCCGCTGACGAAGATGATCGCCGTCCACCCGGTGCGCGGCTTCAAGTTCATCGTCGTCGACGCGGCGACCACCCTCGTCGGCCCTGGCGAGACCCCCCTTGCGCTCGATCAGGTGCGCGTCGATGATGTATTGACGGTCTCCGGGCCGCCGGTCGGAGACGGCGACACCATCCTGGCCACGCGTATCGCCGTGCGTCCGGCGCTGGCGCCACGCGCGCGCGGGGAGGCGCCCGAGCCGGCAGATCAGGTGATCGTCCGCTTCCTCCAGCGCGTCGATCGAGGCGACGTCGAATCGGCGCTGCGTTCCCTCTCGCCGGCGGCGCTGGCGCTGCGCCCTCTCGAAGCCTGGCGCGCTGGCCTGCGCGCTGTCAGCGAGGTCCGCCTCCTCAGCGTGGCGCAGACCAACCAGGCCGCCTGGACTCCCAACTGGCAGGAGTATCTCGTCACCGCGCGCGTGGTCGCCAAGGCCGGCAGCGTATGGCCGTCCGGGCTTCACACCTGGTACATCGACCTCGTGCGCGGGTCGAGCGGCCCGTGGACCATCCTCGAAGTGCGCGAGGAGCCGGGGCTGCCGGTGCACATGCTGCGTGTAGAAGGAGTCCTGCGCGACGTCGACGCGTCGGCCGATCTCCTCACGATGCAACTGGCCAGCCAGGAGCTTCTGACAGTGACGCTTGCGGCGCAGACCAAGATCGTCAGCGCCGATGGGTTCGCGCTCAAAATAGGGGAGCTGGCGCCAGGGCGCGTCATCACGTTAGAAGGGCTGCCCACCGTGGATGGCGGGATCATCCCCGATCGTGTGACGCTGGCGCCGCCGCCCGGCCTGCCGACGGTCGCTGTGGAGCCAGCGGCGGGCCGCGTGGGGCAGACGGTTCACCTGCTCGGCCGTGATTGGCCGGAGGGAACTGCGCTCAAAGTCTACGTCACCGTGCCCACTGCCACCTTTCGACCGGAGCCAGTCGCAGAGGGGGTCGCCCAGGCCGACGGCGCCTTCGATCTGGTTCTCACGATCCCCGAACAGTGGCCGGATGGCAAGCCAGTGACGGAGCGCGTGCTCACCATCGTCGTCAGCACTGCTGACTTCCGCGCCAAGGCGCGGGCCGAGTTCGTGGTGGCGGGCGAAGAGCCGTAGGGCCGGATACGACAACGCGGAAGTGAAAATACCGCAGCCGGTCAGGAGACCGACTGCGAACAGAGGCTGGGTAAGGAAAAGTTTACAGCCGGCCACGAGGTCGGCTGCAATGCGTTAAGCCAAATGTCGTAGCCGGTCAGGAGACCGGCTACAAATCGAGCAAGCCGTAGAGCCAGAACGGGATGGCGAGCCATCCCCACGATCAGGCAGGTTGGGCCGCCGCCTGATGCCCGGCGTAGGCGCGGTCCTCCAGGGCCGCGATGAATTTCTCCGCCTCCATCGCCGCCGCGCAGCCATGGCCTACCGAGGTCGCCACCTGCCGGAAATAGCGGTCCTCGATGTCCCCCGCCGCGAAGACGCCAGGGATGTTGGTGTGCTGCTTGTGATCGACGATAACATAGCCTTCGGGATCGAGCGCCAGTTGGCCAGCGAAGATCTGGCTGTTGGGGATGTGGCCGATGTAGACGAACACGCCGTCCGTCTTCAGCTCGCTGACCTCGCCCGTCTTCAGATTCTGTAATGTCACCGAGCGCACGGAGCCGTTGCCGTTGATGGCAGTGACGACGCTGTTCCAGATGAATTCGATCTTCTCGTTCGCGAAGGCCCGGCTTTGCAGGATCTGGCTGGCGCGCAACTGATCGCGGCGATGGACGATGCGCACTTTGCTGGCGAAGCGCGTCAGGAACAGTCCTTCCTCCAACGCGCTGTCGCCGCCGCCGACCACGACCACCTCCTTGCCTCGGAAGAAGAACCCGTCACAGGTCGCACAATAAGAGACGCCCCGGCCAGTGAACTCCTGTTCGCCGGGCACCCCCAGCCGGCGCGGCTGCGCGCCCGTAGCCACGATCACCGCCTGGGCATAGTACACATCGCCGCTCGCCGTCTCGATGCGGAAGGGGCGCTGTCCGAAATCGACGCGCGCCACGTAATCGCGCTCGATGCGGCAGCCAAACTTCTCGGCCTGCTCCTGCATTTTCTGCACCAGCTCCGGCCCGGTGATCGCCTCGGGGAAGCCGGGATAATTCTCGACATCTGTGGTGAGCGAGATCTGGCCGCCGATCTCGTTGCCGGTAAACAGCAGCGGCTTCAGCGCCGCGCGCGCAGCGTACAGCCCAGCCGTCAGCCCTGCCGGCCCGCTGCCGATGATGATCACATTTTCCACCTGTTCGCTCATGACGCTCTCCTATCGTTGTTCCATTAGCCTGTCGGATTACTGAAAAATCGTCGCAACTACCAGGGAGGCCTGGCCTCGGTTCAAGCGGCGCGTCGCGGGCGCAACTCCCCCGCGCGTTGCAGGACCAACGTCACTGCGACCACGCTGGCGGTCTCTGCACGCAGCAGGCGCGGCCCTAATGAAAAAGGAATGAAGCCGTGCTCCATGGCCAGCATGATCTCATCGTTGGTGAAACCCCCCTCGGGCCCGATCATCAGCGCCACGGTCGCCGGCTGACGGGCGTCCCACGCTTCCTCCAACGACCGGCCTTCCTCTGCCTCCCACGCGATCAGCCGCACCTCGGCGCGCGCGGCTTCGGCGCAGGCCGCCTCGAACGACAAGGGTTCAGCGATCTCCGGCAGCCGCGCGCGCCCACACACCTCCGCCGCCTCCTGCACGATGCGCTCCCAGCGCATCCGGCGCGCTGCCGTGATCGTCAGACTGCGCGCGACCGTCCGCTCGGTGACCATCGGGATGAAGCGCGCCACCCCCAACTCGGCTCCCTTCTGCAGCGTCCACTCGAAGCGATCGCCCTTGAGCAGCGCCGCGTACAGCGCCAGATGCATGTTCGGTTCGCCGCTGGCCGCCTCGCGATGCGTCGCCTGCCCCTCGACCGCCTCGCGCGTGACCTGCCGCAGCGTCACACGATAGAGGGTCCCCGCGCCATCGAGGACGGCCACCTCGTCGCCGGGCCGCAAGCGCAACACGCGCGCGATCTGTTCAGCCGTCGCCGGCGGGAAGCGCACGACGTCGCCGAGGATCGCCGCAGGAGGGACAAAGAAACGATGCACTGTTCACTCCGGAGCCTGCGCCATCAGCGCCACCCAATCTCCCTCATAGCGTCGTTCGCGCACCGCCAGGCCATACGCCGTCAGCGTCGTATGCACCTCGTCCGCACGCGCCTCGATGATGCCCGAGGCGATCAGCACGCCGCCAGGAGCCAGATGAAACGCCAATCCCCCACGCACTAGATTGATGATGGTATCCGCCAAAATGTTACAAACGATCAGGTCGTACACGCCAGCAGGAGGGCGTTCGCTTTGGATCGCCTGGATGCGCCCTTCGAGGCGGTTGCGGACAGCGTTCTCCACGGTCGCCTGGACGGCCGCTGGATCGATGTCGCAGGCAGTGACGTGCGACGCGCCCAGTTTAGCCGCCGCCAGCGACAGAATGCCAGAGCCAGACCCCTGATCCAGGACGCGCATCCCTGGCCGCAGATGGCGTTCCAGGAGGATGAGACACAGGCGAGTGGACGGGTGCAGGCCGGTGCCGAAGGCCATCCCCGGATCAAGCTCGATGACGACGTCGTCGGGCGCGGCGTTCCACTCGCGCCAGCTCGGCTTGATCACCAGATGGCTTCCGACGCGCAGAGGCGGAAAATGTTCCTTCCAGGCGTTGGCCCAATCATCCTGGGTGAGGACGCGAAACGCAGGAGCAGGGATCGGATAGAGCTGGCCCAGATGCCACAACCCTTCCTCGATCTGGCGCCTGACCTGCTCGGACTGGCGATCGACGGGCACATACGTCTTGACCACGACCGTCGGGTCGACCAGCTCACCGCGGGCGTCATAGCCGCTCGACTCGACGACGGCGCTGCCCCCTTCCCCGCCGCGATTCAAGCGATTGAACAGCTCGCACACGGCCTCGGCCGCTTCGCTGTCGACGCGAACGCTGATCTCGATCCACTTCATAGCCGCCTCAAGAGGATTCGGGGCCTTTGAAGGCATCGCCGATGGCGTCCATGATCTTGTCGAAGACGCTGCGACTCTCGGTGTTGAGGTTTTTGGCGCCCAGCGTCTCGCCGAGGCGCTGCAGAAGCTGCCGCTGCTCGTCGGTCAGCTCCGTCGGCACCGCCACGCGGATCGAGACCACCTGGTCGCCGCGCCCGCGCCGGCGCAGGAAGGGAACCCCTTTCTCGCGCAGCCGGAAGGTCCGACCGTGCTGGGTGCCAGGCGGGATCTTCAGCTTGACCGGCCCGTCCAGCGTCGGCACATCCACTTCCGCGCCCAAGGCTGCCTGCGCGATGTTGATCGGCAGCTCTAGCAGAATATCAAAGTCCTGGCGCTGGAAGATCGGATGGGGCGCCACGCTGAGGACCACATAGAGGTTGCCCGGCGGGCCGCCGCGCAGCCCCGCCTCGCCCTCGCCCGCCAGGCGGATCTGCGTCCCGTCGTCGACGCCCGCCGGGATGTCGACCTGGATGCGCCGGACGCGCGTCACCTGCTTGGAGCCGCGGCACTCCGTGCAGGGGGTCATCACGATCTCGCCGGTCCCCTCGCAGCGCGGACAGGTCGTTCGGGTGACGATCGTGCCGAAGAGAGGATTCTGCTGACGGCGTTGCACTTCGCCCAGACCGTTGCACTGGGGGCAGCGCACCGGGCTGGTGCCTGGCTCAGCGCCGCTGCCGTTGCAGTGCGGGCAGGTCTCAGCGCGCGGGATCTCCAGCTCCTTGGTGACGCCGAAGACGGCCTCCTCGAAGGTCAGTCGCACATCCACGCGCAAATCGGCGCCGCGGACGGGCGCCCGCTGCGCGGCCGCGCTGCGCATCCCGAAGCCCCCGAACAGATCCTCGAAGATCGAGCTGAAGCCGCCCATGTCCGCGAAGCCGCCCCCGAAGCCGCCCATGCCTGCGCCTTGTGTTGCCGCATGTCCGAAGCGATCGTAGGCGGCGCGCTTCTCCTCATCGCTCAATACCTCGTAAGCCTCATTGATCTCCTTGAACTTCTCCTCGGCTTCGGGGCTTTTATTCACGTCAGGATGATATTGCCGCGCCAGACGACGATAGACCTTCTTGATCTCTTCCTGGGTGGCCTCGCGGCTGACGCCTAAGACTTCATAATAATCGCGTTTGGTAGCCATAGACTTCGATCGCCTGCCCTACTCTCAACCGAATAAGGATAAAGCGACTCGCTGATTCGCCGATTCGCCCTCTCGCCGATTCGCCGATTCGCTCTCTCGCTGATTCGCCGATTCGCTAACTCGCTCCCTCGCTGATTCGCTCCTTCGCTGATTCGTTACCTCGCTTCCTCGCCCCCTCGCTGGCTCGCCTCGGCGTCCTCCTCATCTTCCCAACTGATAATCCACACACACAATCCCGCCAGCAGGATCGTTGCCAGGATGAGGACAGCCCACTGGCCGGGCAGAAAGCCGACGGAACGGGCCGACCATACCACGATCACGACCATGCCGATCGCCAGCACGATCCAGGCGCTGAGGTTCGGATGTTGCTCGTAAAACCGCCGCAAGTTATGCATGCGTACGTTCTCCTCTCCGGCGTCGACGCGGCTCGATCTGCGATTGCCAGGCGGCGTGCACCTGGGCGCGGACCTCATCCAGGCTCCCCCCATTGTCGATCACAACGTCTGCGCGGCGCGCCTTGTCCTCCTGTGGCCCTTGTATGGCCATGCGCTGCTGCGCCTCAGCCTCGGTCAGGCCGCGTTGCTCGATCAGGCGGCGCAGTTGCTGGGCTGGCGGCGCCGTCACCACCCAGACCTGATCGCACAGGGCGACGCTCATCCCTGCCTCCAGCAACTTGATCGCCTCGATCACCACCACCGGCTCTGGCTCGCCTGCCTGCCAGTTCGCTGTGATGCGCTCGATCTCGGCGCGCGTCAGATCGAACACCGCGGGATGGACGATCGCCTCCAGGCGCGCGAGCGCCGCCGGATCGCAAAAGACGATTTGTCCCAGTCGTCGGCGGTCGATGCTGCCATCGGGGCGAACCAGATCCGTTCCGAAGGCGTCCAGGACCGCCTGATAAGCTGGCCCGCCGGGCGCCATGGCGCGATGCGCCATGCGATCGGCGTCGATCACGTGAGCGCCCAACTCGGCCAGCAGGGCCGTGACCGTGCTTTTGCCCGTGGCGATGTTGCCCGTAAGCCCGATGACCAGGGTCACGTCACGCCTCGGTCAGCGCCGCCCACTGTTCCATCAACGCGTGCAGCCGCAATTCTGTCGCCGCGTACTCCTCTCCCAACCGTTGCACCTGCGCGACCTGTTGGCGTCGGCTGGCGTCCTCGATCGCCGCGCCGAGGCGAGCCAGCCCCTGCTCTAACTCATGAATTTCCGCCTCGACCGCGGCCACGCGTTCGGCCTGGCGACGCTGCGCCTGACGCAGACGCCGCTCCTCGCGCTGGCGCTCGCGCGCCTCCTGCGCCGCAGAGAGCGCCTCTCCTGCTGGCCCGGCCTCCGGCGGCGCAGCCTGCTCGGCGGCCCGCTGCGCCAGATAGGCTGTGTATCCTCCCTCGTACATGCGCAGCTCGCCGTCCCGCAAGTCCCAGACATGGGTGGCCAGCGCTTCGACCAGGTAGCGATCGTGCGTGACCAGCAGGATCGTCCCTGGGAACTGGCGCAGAACGTCCTGCAAGATCTCCTGAGAATCGACGTCGAGATGGTTCGTCGGCTCGTCCAGGATCAGCAGGTTGGCGCCGCGCAACGCCAGGCGCGCCAACGCCACGCGGCTGCGCTGCCCGCCGCTCAAGGTGGCAATGGTCTGGAAGACGTCGTCGCCCGAGAACAGGAAACGCCCCAGAAACGTGCGCGCCTCCTCGACGCTCAGCCGGGGCGCGATCTCCAACACCGCGTCGAGGACCGACTGATTGGGGTCGAGGCCAGCCTGCATCTGCGCCAGGTACCCGATCTCGACGCTGGCGCCCAACCGGACCCGCCCCGCCAACGGCGGCACCTCGCCCAGGATCGTCTTGACGAAGGTGGTCTTGCCAGCGCCGTTGGGGCCGATGAGGGCCACCGTCTGCCCTCGACGGATCTCCAGATCGGGGCACGCGAAGAGGGGCGCTTCGGGCGTGTAGCCGACGACCAGACCTTTGGTGGCGAGCACCAGATCTCCCGAGCGGATGCGAGTCGTGATATTGAGGCGAATCTGGCGCTGTTCCTGAGGCCGATCGACCAGCTCCTCGGCCTTGAAGCGCTCCAACCGCCGCAAGCGGCCTTGCGCCTCCCGCGTGCGCTGTCCAGCCATGTTGCGGCGGATGAACTCCTCGGTCTCGCTGACGTGCTCCTGCTGCCTCTGCCACAACCGGCGCTGGGCCTCTCTGCGCTCGGCGCGCTGGACGACGAAATGGCTGTAGTTGCCGCGATAGGTTTCCAGGCGGCCGCGCGCCAGTTCCCAGATGCGGGTGACCACGCGATCGAGGAAATAGCGATCATGAGCGACGACGACGAGCGCCCCTTTCCACTGCAGCAGCGTCTCTTCCAGCCACTCTCTCGCCTGCAAATCGAGGTGATTGGTCGGCTCATCGAGGAGCAGGAGGTCCGGCTCTTCGAGGAGCAGGCGAGCGAGGAGCGCGCGCGTGCGCTGGCCCCCGCTCAACTGCGCGAGCGGCTGATCGTAGTCGCGGGCGTCGAAGCCCAGGCCGCTCAACACCTGGCGGATGCGCACCTCGTAGCGATAGCCGCCAGCCAGCTCGAAGCGCGCCTGCAAGGCGCCGTAGCGCTCCAGCAATTGCTCCATCTCCGCTTCATCGCGAGCCTCTTCCATTTGTTGTTCGAGGCTACGCAAGACGGCGCCCTGGGCTTGCAAGTCGGCGAAAATCGTGAGCAGGTCGGCGTACAGCGTGCGATCGCCAGCCGGAGGAGGATCCTGCGGCAGGTAACCCACCCGCAAACCGCGCGCGCGAGAGATCACCCCCGCGGACGGCTGCTCAATGCCGGCCAGGAGTTTGAGCAATGTGGTCTTGCCCTGGCCGTTCGGCCCAACCAGGCCGATCCGGTCGCCGTGTTCGATGCGCAGGGTCACGTTGGCGAAGACGTCGAGCGCGCCATAGGCTTTGCTCAGATCGACAGCAGTCAAAACGGACATAGCCGCATCCTTACAACAAGTGCACGCTATTATACCATAGGGGCGCGACTTCCGACGGGATGCGCCGCACATTTTCAGGAGGGAGGCAGGTCTCCAGACTCGAGCCTTACGGCGGCTCGGCAGCGCGACAACGACCGGCTAAGCTGGACTTTGACCTTTTGCGGAGTTTGCACGCCCACGTGCGAACGAAGCTACGAAATACGGCACATGGACGTGCCCCACTCCACAACATATAGGGGCATCCTAAAAATGGCCAAAGTCCAGACACGATCGCGCGTTCTGGCGCACCCAAACGACTTTGATGAGCGCTGGCGGCAAGCCTATCACTCGCCACCAAGCTGAAATGCACCTTTCTGACGCGGTTGGACACATCAGAAGAGGCCGGATATAATCTCGTGTTGGGACGATCCCCGCTGCGCGTCACCGGGCGAGGGGCGGCAGTCGGCGGCATCGGGGGAAACCCTTTGGCCTCCCGCCAAATCCTCCAGAGCATATTAAGGAGAAAGCGATGATTCACGAGTCTGTGTACGAGCTGAAGACGGCCCTGGCTGGCATCGTCGCGATTGCAGACGATGGGAAGCTGACAATCCGGGATGAGCAGGCGCTGCGCGAACAGGCGATCGACATCCTCGTGCGCGACGCCGTCTTTGCAGCCGGGGACGTGCGCGACCTGGCGCGCTGGTTGATCTGGGAGCTGGGCCAGGCCCTGGGCGCTCAACCCGCTTCTATCCACGAGCTGTACATGGCGCGCGGCCGCGGCGAGTGCGGCGGGTTCACTGTGCCAGCGATGAACATCCGCGGCTTCACCTATGAGATGATGCGCGCGGCCCTGCGCGCTGCGCTCAAGACCAACACGGCAGCCATGATCTTCGAGATCGCTCGCTCCGAGATCGGCTATACCGCGCAGCGGCCGGCCGAATACACCACCGTCCTCATCGCCGCCGCGCTGCGCGAAGGCTATCGCGGCCCCCTCTTCGTCCAGGGCGACCATTTTCAGGTCAATGCCAAGAAGTACAAGTCCAACGGCGAGGCCGAGTTGAAGGCTGTCAAGGATCTGATCCTCGAGGCGTTGGCGGGCGGCTTTTACAACATCGATATCGATACCTCGACCCTGGTGGACCTCAGCTTCCCCGATCTTGACGCCCAACAGAAGCTCAATTACGAGCTGGCGGCTGAGCTGACCGCTTTCATTCGCGCCCATGAGCCGAAAGGCGTCACCGTCTCCGTGGGCGGCGAGATCGGCGAGGTGGGCGGCCACAACTCGACCGAGGCCGAACTGCGCGCGTTCATGGACGGTTATAACCGCACGCTGGCGGCTAAAGGCGCTGGCCTGGTGGGCCTCAGCAAGATCAGCGTACAGACCGGCACCAGCCACGGCGGAGTCGTCCTGCCCGATGGCTCGATCGCCCAGGTCGCCCTCGATTTCGACACGCTGGAGAAGCTCTCGCGCGTCGGGCGCGAGGTTTACGGGCTGGCGGGCGCCGTCCAGCATGGCGCGTCCACGCTGCCCGAGGAGATGTTCGATCGCTTCCCTCAGACGGAGACGGCGGAGATCCATCTGGCGACCGGCTTCCAGAATCTGCTCTACGACCACGAGGCGATGCCCGCCGACCTTCGCCAGGAGATCTTCAATTATCTGGCGGCGCATCACGCCGACGAACGCAAGCCGACCGACACGGATACGCAATTCTTCTACCGCAGCCGCAAGCGCGCCTTTGGTCCCTTCAAGGCCCAATTCTGGGCGCTGCCGGAGCCGACGCGCCAGGCCTTCAACCGCACGCTGGAGGAGAAGTTCGCGTTCTTCTACGACAAACTCAACGTCGCCAACACGCGTGACCTCGTAGCCAGATACATCAAGCCAGTGGCCGTCCACAAGCCGATGCCCGGCGCGCCGATCGCCGTCAGCGCGGAGGCGGCGGCCGTTAAAGGATTGGCCGATTGATCCTGGGGTCGCCTGGCCGATGAAATAAGCAGCGCTCGCCGATGACAATCTCGTAGGGAGGGGGCCTCCAGGCCCCCTCTCTTATTTGCAGAAGAGGTCATGGAACCGAATCGTCGTCACTATCGTCTACTTGTAGAGAGAGCCGTTTCGTTCGCGTTCGGCCGACTTTGGTATGCGTCAGGAGTGAGTCATCATGAGCCGATTTTCTGAAGTTGTCCGCCGATGGCGAGGCGCCATGCCCACTGCCCATGTTCGCTGGCTGTTGTTGGCGGCGTTGCTGAGCCTCTCGCTGCTGACAGCCGGCTGCGGCGCTCTGACCGAGCTTGTCTTGCGAGCCAGCGACATCACCCCCACCCCTGTCGCAACCCCCACACCCACTCCCGGCCCGCGGCTCCTGCTCGCGCCGATCGAGGGAGGGCCAGGGACGCGCGTCGCTGTCACCGGCCAGGGCTGGCGTCCCGCCGACACGATCTTCATCCGCCTGGAGGATCCAACGACCGGCGACGGTTCGCAGACCGCCTATGCCGCCGCGATCGTCGCGGATGATGGCAGCTTCAGCGCCGCCTTCACCTTCCCCAGCGACACACGATGGGCCAGCCTGCCGGTCGTCCTGGTCGTCGCCTGGTCCCCCGCCACGGGGGTCGAGATCACCAGCGCGTTTCGGGTGATCGCGCCCATCCAGACCCCCACGCCAACCCCCACGCTGACCCCGACGCCCGCGCCGACTTCTCCTCCGACGACGGCGGCCAACCAAGCCACCGTCACGGGCGGCGTCGTCAATATCCGCCAGGGGCCAGGCGTCGTCTATCCGATCCTGACGACCGCCGTGCGCGGCGATACGTTGATCGTTCGCGGGCAGAATCGGGCCGGCGATTGGTTGCAGGTTCAGCTTGCCCACGTCCCTCTCGGCTGGATCGCCCGCTCGCTGACCGATTTTCGCGGCACAGCGCCGATCGTCGAAGCGCCGCCGTTGCCGCCCACGGCGCCTCCACCGCCTCCGCCGCCCTCCGTTCCCACACACACCCCAACGCCGCGCGCGGACGCCTGGCGCGGCGAATACTTCGCCAACCGTGACCTCATCGGCGCGCCGCGCCTGACGCGCGAGGACGCCCAAATCAGCTTCAACTGGGGGACCGGATCGCCCGCGCCGGGGCTGCCCTCCGATGACTTCTCCGTGCGTTGGACGCGCACGATCTGGCTGCCCGGCGGAACCTACCGCTTCGTGGCTTATGTCGACGACGGCGTGCGCGTCTGGCTGAACGGCGACCTGATCATCGATCAGTGGCGGCAAAGCCCAGCCACCACCTACACCGCGGATCGCGCGCTGACGACCGGGACGTACACCCTGCGCGTCGAGTATTTCGAAGCGACGGGCGTCGCCCAGGCCGTCTTCTGGTGGGATCGGATCAGCGGCCCTGCCGAGTGGCGCGGCGACTATTTCCCCAATCGCGACCTGACGGGCAACCCCGCCTTCGTGCGCTACGACGGCGTCCTTGACTTCGATTGGGGGACCGGCTCACCCGCGCCCGGCTTCCCCGCCGACAACTTCTCGGTCCGCTGGACGCGCGACGTCTGGCTGGAAAGTGGACGATACCGCTTCCACGTCCTGGTCGATGATGGCGTGCGCCTGTTCGTGAATGGCGAGCTGCTGATCGATGAATGGCGCGACGGCAGCCAGCGCGAGCTGACGGCCGAACGCTCGCTGAGCGAGGGATCGCATAGCCTGCGCGTCGAATACTACGAGCATACCGTCTACGCGCGCATCAAAGTCTGGTGGGAGCGGGTCGGCCCCGACTCATACCCCGACTGGAAGGGCGAATACTGGTCGAATCGCCGCCTGGAAGGCAACCCTGTGCTGCGGCGCAACGATCCAGCCATCGACTTCGATTGGGGGACCGGTTCGCCCGACCCTGCCGTACCGAGCGACAACTTCTCCGCCCGTTGGACGCGCTCGCTCAATTTCGAGGAAGGGACCTATCGCTTTTACGTCCGCGTGGATGACGGCGCCCGCCTGTGGGTCAATGATGTGCTGCTCATCGACGAGTGGCGCGACGGCAGCAGCCGCGAGGTGAGGGGCGATCTCTCGCTGTTCCAGGGGCGCCACACGTTGCGGCTGGAGTACTACGAGCGCACGGGCGGCGCCCGCATCCGCCTGCGCTGGGAGCGCATCGGCCCTGCCGTGTATCCGGATTGGAAAGGCGAATACTGGTCGAATCGCACCCTGACCGGCAAACCGACGCTCACGCGCAACGATCCGGTCCTCGATTTCCAGTGGGGGAGCGGCCCGCCCGCGCCGGGGCTGCCAGCCAATAACTTCTCGGCGCGCTGGACGCGCACCTTCAATTTCGAGGGAGGCGTCTACCGCTTCTACGTTCAGGCCAAAGACGGCGTGCGCTTCTATCTGGATGGCGCCCTGGTGCTCGACCAGTGGCGCGATAGCACCGGCGAGGACGTCTATGCCGTCGATCTGGAGCTGGTCGGCGCGCACACGCTGACAGTGGAATACTACAAACGCAGCGGACTGGGGCTGTTGATCTTCCTGTGGGGACGCCTGCCGGAGACGCCGACTGTGACGCCGACTGTGCTGCCTTCGCCGACCCCGACGGCGACAAGCGTCCCGACCGCCATCCCGACGGCGACGCGCACGCCCACGCGCGTGCCGTCCCCCACTGCCACGCGCACACCAACGCCCACGTCAACGCCAACGAATACGCCGACGGCCACGCCGACGAGCGTCCCGCCTACGCCAACGCCAACGAATACGCCGGAGCCAACTGTTGTGCCCAGCGCGACGCCTACCGAGGTGCTTTCCACGGCAACGCCGACGGAGATCCCGTCGACGGCCACTCCAGAACCAACGGCGACGACCACGCCAACGAATACGCCGACGTTGGAACCGACCGCCACAGCCGTGCCAACGAATACGGCAACGAATACACCGGCGCCGACTGCTACAACCGTGCCAACGAATACGGCGACGCCGACCGAGGTCCCACCCACGCCAACGAATACGCCAACGCCGACGGAGGTCCCAGCCACGCCAACGAATACGCCAACGAATACGCCGAAGCCAACGCCAACGCCAACGAATACGGCGACGCCGACGGAGGTCCCGCCCACGCCAACGCCGACGGAGGTCCCACCTACGTCAACGCCAACGAATACGGCGACGCCAACGGAGGTCCCACCGACCGCAACGGCTACGCCTGAGCCAACGGCGACGCCGACGGAGGTCCCGCCTACGCCAACGAATACGCCGGAGCCGACTGCCACAGCCGTGCCAACGAATACGCCAACGGCGACGCCAACGAATACGCCAACGCCGACGAGCGTCCCGCCTACGTCAACGCC
>FWPV01007664.1_pt1 | contig 19424 bp, 20 predicted proteins | sample 2228371 | NCBI WGS metagenome assembly FWPV01 (sample SAMEA103939776, study PRJEB20133) | metagenome
CGGTGGCCTTCCCGTCAAGGCCGCTGTACCCACCTGCATGGCACACCGCCCTCACGCCACCGGATCTACACCACGTCCCGGGACTCTACCCGCTCGTGACGAGCGTGAGTTCACCCTTCTCCGCCTTGCGCAGGAGATCCTCCACGTGCGATGCCTGCTCCGGCACGTCGTCGGTGAGGTAGCGGAGGAACACGTTCGTGTCCACAAAGCACCGCATCATGCCCGCTTTCCTCGCGCCTTCTTCACCCCTTCGCGTACCTCGGCGAAGTCCTCGGGCCGACGGCGGGGCGCCACTGTGCCTCGATGCTCACGGAGGGTGCCCGAGGCGGGTACGAGCATGACCCCCTCCTTCTTCCGCACAAACAGCACGCGGTCCCCCGGCTTCAGGCCGAGGGCGTCCCGGATCGGCTTGGGGATCGTCGTCTGCCCCTTCGCCGTCACCTTCGTCCCGACCATGTCTTACCTCCTCCCATCTGCTACTACGAAGAGGATTCTGTCTTACACTGGGGTATTCATCAACCGCGGGCCCGGTTCCCCAGGAACGGCCGTCGCAGACAAGCTGCGACGCTACAACAACCTACCGCCGTCGCAGACGGACTGCCACGCTACAATCTAGGACCGTGGGGGGGAACGATGCGTGGCCCCAAGACCTTCCGCCGGTGCCGGTCGTTGCGGCTTGCGGGGTTCGACTACCGGCACCCTGGCCCGTACCACGTGGTCCTGGGTACGTTCAGGCGACAACCCCTCCTCGCCACGGCTTCCCTCGTCGAGGCCCTCAGGATGGAGCTGGCAGCGGTCGCGAGCGCCACGGGCACAACCGTGTACGCGTACTGCTTCATGCCGGATCATGCCCATCTGCTCGTTGCGCTGCCGGGTGGAGTGCACCTGTCGCGGTTCGTACAGGCATTCAAGGGCCGGTCGACCCGCGCCTTCTGGGAGCACGGGGGGAGCGGGCGGCTCTGGCAGCGGGGATTCTACGATCATGTCCTGCGCGCGGAGGAGGACGTGCGCGAGATGGCGCGGTACATCGTGGCCAACCCAGTGCGGCGGGGGCTGGTTCAGGACTTCCGCGAGTACGGGGGCTCGGGCTCGTTGGCGTTCCCACTGGATGATCTGTAGCGTCGGGGTTTATCCCCGACGGCCTTTCGTTTCGGGGAACGGCGGGCGGACACGAGGTCCGCCCCTACGGACTACGGACCACGGACAACGGGTTACGGATCACGGACGACGGATTGCCGTTCCGTTGTAGCCTTTTCGTTCCCGGAACGATGGGCGGACACGAGGTCCGCCCCTACGAAACCACGGACCCTTCGGGGAACGGCCGTCGCAGACGAGCTGCGACGCTACGGAACCCCGCCTTCTGAGGTGGCGCCTCATCCCCCACGTGCGGCGTGGGCGGCCTCGGTGGCGAGCTCGTGGGCCCATTGGAGGGGCGCGGGGAGCGGTGCCTGTGCGGTGAGGCCGAGGACGAGCTGGATCGAACTCTCCACATCGGCCCGGTGGCCAGGGGACACGAACAAGGTCCGGTTCCGATCCGTGCGCAGCGCTGCCCCCACCGTTTCGTCGTCCAACACCACGGGCCTCCACTCGCCGATCGCCATCCCGGCCGTGTTGGCGTGGCCACAGAGGTGCCCCTTGGCGATCCCCACCGTCGGCCGGTCGAGGAGCACGCCGAGGTGGCTCGCCACCCCCGCGCAGCGCGGGTGGAGGATCCCGTTCCCGTCGATGAGGTACACGTCCGGCCGCAAGCCCCGGGCGTCGGCTTCCTCGATCGCCGCGAGGTAGGGGGGGATCTCCCGGTAGGAGAGGTAGGTCCGGATGTAGGGGAAGCGCACGGGCGCGCGGACGGTGAGGTGATCGAGGATCTCCCCCTCGCGGTCGGCAAGGGCGAACGCGGCCACGGCCTGGTCATCGGTGTAGGCAACGTCGAGCGCGCCGATCGTCTCCACCGCGGGCAAGGGGGCGAGGACCACCCGCCGCGCGACCTCGGCCTGCTCCTCCTGGAGCCGGGCCAGCGGCCGGTCGGTCGGGAAGTCCCACACGAAGTACCGGGCCAACGGATCGACCCGCGACCCGACCACGCGCACCCCTTCACCAACGAGCCGGGCGGCCGCCTCGTCGTGGGTCCCCCCCCACGCTCGGCCCACCGCGCCCGAGGCGTGGACGACGCGGTGCGCAGGGAGCCCCTCCGCCTCCGCCGAGGAGAGCCAACCCGCGATGAACGCCGCTGCGCCCGGGTCGCCGAGGGCCTCGGCCAGCGCCCGGTACGTGGTCACTCTCCCCGGTGGGATGGCGCAAATGAGCTCGCGGAGGGTGCGCTCGAGATCGGGGACGCGGAACTCAATTCCCACAACACCCGCCGCCCGTCACCACCACGGGGCGGTGCTCTGGATTGGAAAGGTCCCCTTCGCCGTCCTTCACGATGAGCGTCACGGTGTAGTTCCCGATCTCGCCGTAGGCGTGGGTGGTGTAGGGGACGTTGGTCGTCTGCCAGTTGCCGTCCCCGAAATCCCAGGAGTACTCGGCGATCGTGCCATCGGGATCGTAGGAGGCACTGGGATCGAACGAGAGCCACTGGTTCACCTTGGCGCTGGAGGGGGAGACCGTGAACCGGGCCACGGGGCGCTGGGAGTGGACGTACACCGTGGTCGAGGTCTGGTCCGTCGACCCGTCGCGGCCGACCACGGTGAGGTACACCGTGTACGTGCCCCGTTCGTGGTAGGTGTGGGAGAGCGAGGGCTCCGAGCCGGTCGTGCCGTCCCCGAACGTCCACAGGTAGTCGGCGATGTCCCCGCGTGAGCGAGAGGCGTCGAACGTGACGGTGAGGGGGTAGGCCCCTTGGGCGGGATTGGGACTCGTGACGATCACGGCCTGCAGGCCGGCTGTGGCCGGGCCGAAACACCCCGCGAGGGGGAGGACGGCGAGGGAGAGGATCGCATACAGGCACTTTCGCATCATGACCTCCTGGCGAAGCTTACCGCCCCGGGCCGGGGGTTCCAGGTGGGGCCGCGCCTGCCGGGCGGACACGAGGTCCGCCCCTACGGAACCAGGGACAACGGTGGGTGCCGTTGTAGCGTCGGGGTTTATCCCCGACGGCCTTTTCGTTCCCGGAACGGCGGGCGGACACGAGGTTCGCCCCTACGGAACCAGGGACAACGGTGGGTGCCGTCGTAGCGTCGGGCCTTGTGCCCGACAGCCGTTCCGTCCCGGCAAGGCCGTCGCAGACGAGCTGCGACGCTACGGAACTACGGAACATGGCCCGCGCCGGGTACACTCGGGTCCATGGAGCGAACCCGGGTTGCGATCGTGGGCGGGGGGCCCGCCGGGTACGTGGCCGCCCGGAGGCTGGGGCAGCTCGGGGTGGACACGGTCCTCGTCGAGCGGGGAGAGCTTGGGGGAACGTGCCTCAACGAGGGATGCATCCCCACGAAGGCCCTCTACGCCGCGACCTCGCCCCTCGGGCACCGGGAAACGTTCGCCCGCATGGGGATCTCCCTCTCCCCAGAGGTCGACGCCGCTCGGCTCCGGACATGGCTCTCCGGGGTCGTGGGCGCGCTGCGGGGTGGGGTGGAGAAACTCCTCGCCCAGTCGGGGGTGGAGGTCCTCTCCGGCGAGGCGAGCCTCGTCGGCCCCGGAAGGCTCCGCGTCCGGACGCCTGCGGGCGAGGAGGGGATCTCTGCCGACGCGGTCGTCCTCGCCACCGGTTCGAGCCCGGTCGAGCTTCCCGGCCTGCCGTTCGATGGGGAACGGGTGTGGTCCTCCTCGGACGCCCTGCTCCTCCCGCGCATCCCAGAGCGGCTCGTCGTGATCGGGGGCGGGGTGATCGGGTTGGAGCTGGGGACGGTGTACCGCCGGCTGGGGAGCGCGGTGGTGGTGGTGGAGCTCCTCGATCGCCTCCTCCCCGGGGTCCGCGTCTCGCGCCGCGGGGAGGCGGTGCTGCGCCGGGCGCTCGCCGCCCAGGGAATCGAGCTCCGCCTCGGGGCGCGGGCGGAGGGGCTCACGGCCGATGGGGTGACGATCCGCACGGCCAAGGGCACGGAGGAGCTCCCTGCGGACGCGATCCTCGTCGCCGTGGGCCGCAAGCCGAAGGTGGATGGCCTGGGCCTGGAGGCGGTGGGGGCGGAGGTGGAGAAGGGGTTCGTCGTCACGGACCACGCGTTCGCGGCCGCGCCGGGCGTGTACGCGATCGGGGACGTGCGCGGCGGGTGGCTCCTGGCCCACAAGGCGTCCCACGAGGGGCTCCTCCTCGCCGATCGGTTGGCCGCGGAGTTGAACGCGTTGTCTCTCCCCTCCGCGGGGGAGGGGACGGGCGAGGGAGTGGTCCCCCAGGCGATCTTCACCCAGCCGGAGGTGGCGCTGGTGGGAACCCCGATCGACGAAGCGGTAGCGGGGGGCCTGCGGGTGGGCCGGTTCCCGTTCGCCGCCCTCGGCCGGGCGTGGGCCCAAGGGGAGGCGGAGGGGCTCTTCCAGATCGTAGCCGACGAGAACGGGCACCTGGTCGGGGCGGAGATCGTGGGACCCCATGCCTCGGACCTCATCGCCGAGGCCGCCCTCGCCATCTCCGCCCGCCTCAGCGCGGAGGACCTCGCCCGGGCGGTCCACGCCCACCCCACGTTCCCCGAGGGGCTATGGGAGGCCGCCCTCGCCCTCCTCGGCCGGCCGCTGCACAGCAGTTGATCCCCAGCTCAACCCCGGGGTCAGATCTTTACTTTTAGGGTCCAGGGACCGGCGGATGCCGGTCCGCCGGCTCCCCGCGTCCAACTGCCCGGTCGGGAACCGGGGGAGTTCCTCCGGCGGCAGACCACCTGCGGCGTTGCCCCGCCTGCGCCGACTGCGTGGGACCCATCGGGCGGACACAAGGTCCGCCCCTACGGAACCATGGATTGCCGTTCCCTCGTAGCGTCGGGCCTTGTGCCCGACGGCCTTTCGTTTCGGGGAACGACGGGCGGACACGAGGTCCGCCCCTACGGGACCGTGGACGGGCACGGTGGGCGGACACGAGGTCCGCCCCTACGGACCACGGGTTACGGATCCCGGACCCCGGACCGTTTGTTCCGTTGTAGCGGCGGGCTACGTCCCCAGGAGCCGCTCGCGGAGGAGCTTCGGGGGCAGGGACCCGCAGGACAGGATCGCGTCGTGCGTCTCGCGCAACGTCGCGGTCGGGTTCCGCCTCTTGTACTCCTCGATCACCTTCAGGATCTCGATCTTGCCCACGAGGTAGCTCAGCGGCTGGGTCGGGCTCGACGTGTACCGACGGACCTCGGCCTCGGCGTTCGTCCGCTCCAGACCCGCCTTCTCCATCAGGAACTGGATCCCTTCCTCGACCGTCATCTTTCCGGTGTGCAGCGACACGTCGAGGATGATCCGCGCCGCCCGCCAGAGCTGGTCCTGCAGCCGCGCCAGCTTCTGCACGGGCTCCCGGATGTACCCCAGCTCCTCCATGAGCTCCTCGCAGTAGAACGCCCACCCCTCGACGAACAGGCTCGACAGGGCGCTCCCGATCTTGCGGGGAAGGGTCTTCGCGTACGTGTTGGCGTACACGAGCTGGAGATGGTGCCCGGGATAGGCCTCGTGCAGCGCGGTCACCGGGATCTTGGCATGGTTGTGACCGCGGAGCTTCTCCTCCTTCACCTTCCGCGGCGCCCACCTCTCCACGGGGGTGACGAGGAAGATCCCTTCCTGATCCTTCTCCAACGGCCCGGGCATCATGTACGCCGCGTAGGGGATGACGGGCCGCATCGAGGGCGGCGTGGGCCGGATCCGCAACTTCTCCCCCTCAGGGATGGTCACGATCCCCCGCTCGACCACGAACCGCCGCGCCCGCTCCATCTCCCGGCGGTAGGCGGCCAAGAGCTCGCCGGCCTTGGGATGGTGGGCCTTCGCCTCCTCCACGATCTGGCGGGCCGTCTTCCCGGGGGCGATCTTCGCGGCAAGGGCCTCCATCTGGGATTCCGTCTCCCGGAACAGCTTCCAACCCAGCTCCAACAGCTCGTCGGCGGAGTAGTCCAGGAGGTGGTCCTCGCGGAGGATCTCCTCGAACAGCTCTTTGCCCACCGCGAACTCGCCCTGGGCCCGGGGGAGGACCTCCCGCTCCAGGAACGCGATGTAGTCGTGCAGCGCCCGCGCCGCTCTGCGGCTGGCGCGGAGGAGGCGCGGGAAGAGGTGGGGGACGCGAAGGGCGAGGAGGGGCACCACGGCACGGAACAGGACCATCCCCCGCTTCGCCCCCTCGACGGCTGTCTCGGCCCACACCTTGGGCACCTGCTCCGGAACCAGGTTCTCCTTCCCCTGGGCCAGGACCCGCGGGACCTCCCGCAGCCGCCCGAGCACCGCTTTCAGCCGTACGGGCCACGGGGCGAAGTTCCGCATCAGGAGGAGGAACACGCCACCCAGGCACTCGCTGGTGTACATCCCCGGGCTCCGCTCGTGGCCCCGTATCTTCTCGAAATCGCGCAGGAACGATTTCGCGAACTGGATCATCAGGGTCCGGTCGATGCGGGCATCGAGCGACCAACGGGAAGGGTCGAACGCCGCAAGCTGGGCGAGGGCCTCGCGCAGCATCCCTTCCTGGCGCGCCCGCGCCGCGGGACTGTGGTCCCCCAGCCTGTGGTCGAAGCGATGGTCCCCGAATTGGGTCGCGGCAACGGGCACCTCCTCGAGCATGCGGTGGAAGAACTTCTCCACCGAGGCGTAGAACTCCCGTTCGCTTCCGCCGGGTACTCCTCTCTCGTCTGCAGTGGAGTCCATGGTGGAGGGAAGGATACCCGGTGGGGACGGACCCTGCCTTAGTCTTCTCTCTCCTCGCTCCAGGGGGAGACGGAAAGGAACGGCGTTCGGCGCCGGACCCGGATCCGGTACGCGATCCACGCTCCGACCAGGAGCAGGACGAGGGGCAGCAGGAGCGGGAGCAGGATCAGGCCTGCCAGGAGGAGTGCCAGCCCGACGAGGAGGGGAACGAGAAACGTCCCGGCGACGAGGCCGCACGCCGCCCCCACCACCCTTCCGATGAGGCCCGCCACGAGCCCGATCACGCCCCCCAGGAGCCGGAACGGGACACCGAGGATCAACGTTTGATCCTCTCCCCCACCTCGGCCTCGGGGTGGACCTCGAGGGACTCCATGTACTCCACCCGGCCGACTCGGCATCCCGGCCCGATGTGGACCGTCTTGCCGCGTACCACGTCGGCAGTGGTGGCTTCGAGGTGGACGCGATCGCCCTCGATCTCGCCCACGGTGAGGGTCCCGATCCCGAGCCCGAACCGGAACCCCCGCGCCAGGCTGAACCCGAAGCTCAGGCCGGAACTGGCGCGGATGTCGATGTTCTCCCCCCCGATCTCGCGGGCGCGGCTGTCGCCGACGAGCTTCACCTCCACCCGATCCGCGGACAGAAGCCCGCCGATCTCGAACCGGCCCGAGGAAGTGAACACATCGGTCTCCAGATCCCGTGCCACGTGCAGCACCCCGCTCACCCGCACGTAGTGACCATGGAAGCTTCCCCCGATGCGCTGGGCGCCCGAGGAACGGAGCTCCTTCACCTCCGCGTCGCCGTCGATCCCGCAGCTGCCGGAGGTGACGAGGACGTCGGCCTCCACCCGGGCGGTGAACTTCCCGGCCCCGGAGACGGTGATCTCTTTGGCCTTCACCTCTCCCTGGAACCGCCCCGAGCCGGAGACGCGGATCTCTTGGGCGGTGACATCCCCGTCCACCCTTCCCGACCCCGAGATGCGGACCTGGCCGTACTCGCCGCCGGAGACCCGCCCCGATCCCGAGATGGAGATGTTCTGCCCTTCCATCTACGCCACCTCCCTCAGCGCTAGCTTCACCTGCTCCACGATCTTCTCCATGTCCACGCGGTGCTTGACCCGCGACTCGCGGTCGAGCTTCACCGGCTCGTGGCCCAATACCCCCACCGTGAGCCGCACCGAAACCCCCTCCTGGTCGATGGATTTCTCCCCCAATAGCGCGGTGATCCCGGTCGGAGCCCGCACCACCTCCTCCGCGGCCCGCACGAGGTCCACGAGCAGCTTCGCCTCTGCAGGACGGGTCCCCGCCCGGAGCGCATGGGCCCCGCACGCGAGGGCCACCAGCTCCCCGAACGTGTACCCGCGGTCCTTCCACATCAGCTTCCGGCCCTCGGCCCCGACCGGGGCCAGGAGGGTCGGGTCATCGCACTTCACCGTCTCCGGGGCTGATTCCGGGGCCAGGATCGGCACGAGCTCGTCCAACGACTGCTCCTCCTTGAGGGAGCGGATCTGCTCGATGCGGGTCAGGATCTTCTCTCGGGGGAAGAACGTCTCCTGGCCGGTCACCGTCGCCTTGCGGATGAACCACGCCTCGGGGATGAGCCCCTTGCGCTTCCACCGGTACAGCTGGCCGTACGAGATCCCCGTCTGCTCGAGCACGTCCTTTTTTGCAATCAGATCCTCGTCCATCGCTCCCCCTCCGCCGCGGTGGCGACGGCACAAGAGCAGTGTAACAGAACACTGTTACAAGGTCAAGTCACTGGGCGACGACACGAACGCCGGTGGTGAGGACGGGTGGCACGTGGAGCGCCCCGAATGTCCACTCCGCCTGGCCCCCGATCGCCCGGACCCCGTCCTTGAGGACGTCGTAGGCGTTGCCGGCGATCATCGTGTTCTTGACCCGGCCCACGACCTGACCTCCCTTCACGGCGAACCCGACGCCCACGTTGTTCGAGAACGCGCCGGACTGGATGTTCCCCTGGCCAAGCCCGAGCACGCCGGCGACGATGAGGCCGTCCCCCATCTCCTGGATGAGGTCGTCAAGGGTCCCCTCGCCCGGGGCGATGACGAGGTTGCGGGAGGCGGGCCCGGGGGGGACGCGGAACCCTCCGCCCCCCAGGAGGTTCCCCTTGATCCCGTTCCCTGTAGGGTCAGCGTTGGCGAGCGCTGCGGCCCGTAGGTCGTAGTAGAAACCGGAGATGACCCCGTTCTCGACGAGGGGGAGCTTGCCCGCGGGGACCCCCTCGTCGTCGAACGTCCGCGAGCGGGGGGCGAAGGGAAGGGTCCCATCGTCGATGAGCGAGAACCGCTCGTCGAACGCGGTCTCCCCAAGGCGGCCCTTGAGGGGCGACGTCCCGAGGAACACGGACAGGCCGGACAACCCCACCATGAGGGGCAGGAGGAGGACTGGAGTCCCGGTGGGGAGGAACAGGACCGGCGGCGCGCCCGTGGGCGGGGGGGCGATCTTCCGTCCCCAGCGCAGCTCGCGGACCAGGTCCGCCAGGAGCGCGTCGCGGTCCAAATCGGTCGCCCGGCGCACGAGGCGGGACGCGTACACACTCCAGATGTCCCCTTGGCGCACCTGTTCGGCCTCGACCGCCATCGAGACGTAGGACCGGCGCTCGGCGCGCTCCGCCCCCTCGGTTGTGCGCACGGACACGTTCACCGTGCCCCGCTCAAGCGAGGCGTCGACGACGAGCTCGGGGAACTCCTCGCGGATCCGGCGTACGGCGTCCTCGCCCCACGCGATGAGGTCCTCCACCGCGATCTCCCCCACCGCCGGGTCGAGCACGGGCACGGACGGGCCTCGGCCATCGCCCTCCCCGAGAAAGCGGAACGGGGCTCGATCCCCGTGGGAGGCGGCGAGGAGGGCGGACTCGACCAGGGCCGCATCGGTCCCGCCTGCGGTGGAGGCGAACCCAAGCCTCCCCCCGGCGATCACGCGCAGCGCGCGCCCCCGCACCGCCACCGAGCTCACGGACTCGATCTCCCCGCCATGGAACTTGACGGCAACGCCTTCCCGCAGCTCCTCGTACAGCTCCGCTGCTTCCGCCTTCTGCACAGCCTTTCTGAGGATGTCCATCAGCGTCCTCCCACCGTTACGTTCCGCACGCGGACGTGGGGGGCACCGGTCGTGGTGGGGAGCGGCCACTGGCCCCCCTTGCCGCACCCGCCGGCGCTCCCCTCGAGCTTGAAGTCCCGGCCGATCATCTCGATGTTCTGGAGGGTGTGGAACACGTTTCCGGTGAGGACGACGTCCCGCACCATCGGCCCGATCTTCCCGTTCACGATCTCGTGGCCGTAGGCGGCGGAGAACGTGAACTGCTCGAACATCGTCTGCCCCCCGAACGCCGAGCACGCGTACAGGCCACGCTCGATCCCGTGAAGCATCTCCTCCAGCGTCGCCGTCCCGGGCTCGATGTACGTGTTGCGCATGCGCACGATCGGCTCGTGCTCCCAGGACACGGCGCGGGCGTTGCCGGTCGGCTCGGCCCCCATCTTGTGGGCGGTGGCCCGGGAGTGCATGAGGCCGGAAAGGAAGCCATCCCTGATGAGGTAGGTCTTGCGTCGCGGCACGCCCTCATCGTCGTAGGGGGCGTTGCCCCGCTCCCGGGCTCGGTACCCGTCGTCCACCACGTTGAGGAACTCAACGCCGAACTTCGTCCCGACCCGCATCACTTCTCGCAGCGGCGCGTTCTTGAGCAGGAAGTCGGCCTCGCAGATGTGGCCGAACGCCTCGTGGATGAACACCCCAGCGAGGTCCGGGTCGAGGATCACGGTGTACGTGCCCCCTTGAACGGGCTTCGCCGCGAGGAGGTCCACCGCCCGCTGCGCCGCCTTGAGGGCCTGCTCCTCCTTCCCCAGGACCGCCTCGAACCCGGCGGCGTAGCCCACGGACTCGAACCCTTGCTGGATGTCCCCGTTTTTCCTCGCCACGGCGGCCACCATGAGGGTCACGTCGGGGATGCCCTGTTCGATGTAGGTCCCCTCGGAGTTGGCGTAGATCGTGGTCCGCCAACTGTCGGTGTAGCGGACGCTCGTGGACGCGATGAGGGGAGAATGCTCACGGAGGAGCTTGTTGTAGCCCTCGGCGAGGCGGCGCTTCTCCTCCAGGGGGACGCCGCGGAAGTCGCGCCCCATCTCCCCCTGCCACCGCGCCTCCACGGGCTCGACGGGGGCGAGCGACACCGGGTCGGCCACGTGGCGGACGGCGGTCCGCGCGAGCTCCGTCGCCTCCTCCACCTTGCGGGGAAGCTCCCTGGGATCGGTAAACACGGCGATCCCCCACGCGCCCCGGACGAGGCAGCGCACGATCCCCCCCGCCTCCTCCCCCGACTCGAGCGCCATCAGCTGGTCGCGCTGGAACGCGACCCGGGAGCGCATGACCTTCTCCCAGCGGGCTTCCGTGTAGTCGGCGTGGCTTTGGGCCACTGCTTCGCGCAGCCTGTCTTCCATCGGACCCCCTTTCGGTAGGGGGATTGTACCCCCGCTGCGGGTGTGATGGCGATCACGTCCGAAGGTAGGGTGCCTTCTCTATAATGGGAGGTGAACCGAAGGAGGCCGAGGATGGCGAAGATGCGATGGCTGCTCGTGCTACTGGCCCTCCCTGCGCTGGGGGCGGAGCTCCAGTTCGAAGGGGAGCTGCACCTGGCAGGGTCGTTCCAGGTGATCGTGACCGGGGTCGCCGAGACGAGCGGGCAGGCGACGCTGGTTGTGCTGAGGACGGGCGAGGTGATCCGGGTCGATCTCCGCTGCGAGGAGGGACGGCTCGCGTCACCCCCGATCCACGTTCGGCGGCCGTGCGATCCGGCGGGGGATCCGTCCCTGTCGGTGGAGCTCGGGGACACGATCGTCGCGGCCACGGACCTCGGAGGAGGCCTGTCCCGGACGGCCCTCGTTGCGGCCCGCGAACCTGGCGTGCCCGCCCTCGCCTTCGAGCGCTGGGACAACGTGGACATGGAGTGGGTCCCCGCGGAGGAGGTGGGACCGGCCCTGTTTCGGTTCGTGGTTGCCGATCGTTCGCTGGACACGACCTGCGCGCGGGACCCGGTCGCGCTCTCCGTGACCATCGGGGGGAAGGAGTTCTCCCTTCCCCTCGTCGAGGACGCTCCCGCGAGCGGGTCGTTCGTTGTGGAGTTCGTGGTCGCCCTCGAACCGCGGGACGGCGCGCTGTGGCTCGAGTTGGTCACCGTGGCGGGGGATCTCCTCGCCGCGGTGCCGGTCGAGCAGGGGACGTCCGTGGTGGGTCGGCACGGTGCGGAGACCCGACAGGTGCCGTTCGCCCCGCTTTCCGTCACGCTTGAGCCCTCCGACCTCGCCCTCCCTGTGGGCTGCGTAGGGGAGGTGCGGGTCACAGAGCCGGCAGGGGCGGACGAGGTGCGGTGGTGGGTGGATGGGGTCGCGCGCAGCGGAGGCCTGGGGTTGCCCCTGTTCGCGGATGCTCCCCGTTCCGCGTCCGTGGTCGCCCTCGTGCGCCAGGGCCTCCTCTGGGGCCGGGCGGAGACGGAAGTGACGTTCGTCCCGCGGGTCAGGCTGTCGTTCGTGGACGCGGCCACAGGCGTCCGCCCCACCGAGCCGTGGCCGTGCTCGCTCGAGATTCTGGTCCGGGCCGAGGGTGCCCCCGGCCCCGCGCCGGTGGTGACGGTGGGGAAGTTGGGCCCGGATCCTCGTGTGCAGGAGCTGACCCTGTTTGAGGACGCCGACGGGGCGTTCGTGAGCGCCGCCATCCGCCCGGCCGATCTCGGCGCTTGCGCGGGGGAGGTGCTGTGGGCCCAGTTCCGGGATCCACGCGGATGCTACACGGCCTATATCACCCTCCCGTTGCGATGAACCGGTTGCTCCTCGCCCTCGGCGTAGCGATCGGCGTGGGCGCGGGGGGTATGGGGCTGGATGCAGCTTGCCCCGTGTTCTTCCTCTCCGAGCCCCTCGTCCTGTGGACGGCGCGGGGAGCCGATCCCGTGCGTCTCGTCCACAGCGGTGAGACGTGGGAGGTCGCCTGGCGCTGCGCCCCGGAGGGGGAGCGCATGCGGTGGGAAGCGGACCTTCCTTCCGCTGCCCCCGCCGGGGTGTGGATCGCCTGCACGGGCTCGGTCTGTTATGCCTTCCTGCGGGTGCCGGACGAGATGGGGGTGGCCGAGGTGCGCACGAGCCGCGGTGCCGCCCTCGCCCTCTCCGGGCAGGCGAGGGTCGCCGATGCCTCGGGACGGGCGGTTTTCATCCTCGCGCCGGGGGACCACGAGCTCGCGGCGGAGGTGGGCGGGGAGGAGGTCCGCCGCTCGGTGCACATCGAGCCCGCCACGCGGACCGCAGTGACGCTCGTCCTCGCCTCCCCGGAGACGTCCACGTCGGTCGTCCTCCCCGGATACCGGCTGACCCTGTCCGTCCGGCTCATCTCCCCGCGCGACCTTCCCACCCTGAACGCCGAGGTGGAGCTCCCCGCGGGTTGGTCGTACGCGCCCGACCCCGGAGTGCCCGACCCGGTCGTGGGCGGTAGGCTCACGATCCGCTCGTGGCAAGTGTCCGTCCCTCCCACCGCTTCCCCTGGGGAGTACGCGCTCGCGATCGGCTTTCCCGACCTCGGGTTGGAGGCACAAGTCCATGTCTCCGTGGCCCATCACCTTCCGGCCGAGGTCGTCGTCTGTCACTGGGATGTGACGGGAGAGCAACTCGATCTCGCGGCCCGCTGTGCGATCACCTACGAGCGCCTCCGGTGGGCGGCCACGCTCGTCGGCCAGGAGCTCCCCTTCACTGGCCGCGTGTTCACCCTGAGCGAGCTCGAGGCCCTCGCTGCGGAGTGGGAGAAGGGCCCCTAGGAGACCGTCTCGCTATAATCGCGCGAAGGAGGAGCCGATGAACGAGGTCCTGCAGGCGATCCGCGCGCGGAGATCGGTTCGGGCGTTCCGCTCCCAGCCCGTGGAGCCGGAGAAGGTTGAAGAGATCCTCGATGCCGGCCGGTGGGCCCCGTCGGGGAAGAACACCCAACCGTGGCGGTTCGTGGTCGTGGAGTCGGCGGCCAAGCGGGCCGAGCTCGCCAAGCTTGTTCCCCAGCGGGATATGGTGGCCACGGCCCCCGTGACGGTGGCGGTCCTCCTCGACCGCCAGGCGGGCTACGACGAGCTCAAGGATGCCCAAGCGATCGGGGCCTGCGCCCAGAACATCCTCCTCGCCGCCCAGGCCCTCGGGTTGGGCGGGTGCTGGATCGGGCGGGCCCGCGACCGGGAGGTCGAGGCCCTCCTCGGGGCACGGGAAGGGGAGGAGTTGATGATGCTCATCCCGATCGGGTACCCGGCAGAGGAACCACCCCCGCGGGAGCGGCGGCCCCTGGCTGAGCTCGTGCGGCGGATCTGATGCCGTACGTGCTGGCGGTGGTGGTGGCGCTCCTCGTGATCCCGGCGGCGGGGCTGGGCCTCGTCGCGGTGTGCCTGGGCATCGTGGCGGGGGCGATCGTGGCCGCCTGTGCCCTCGCCTTGGGGGCAACGGGGAGCCTGCTCGAATGGGCCCTGGCCCTGTCTGCGGTGGGGGTGTCGTGGCCGGCGGTCCAGTCCTGGCGGAGACTCGTGCGCTGGGTGAAGGGGGCGCTCGCTACCGCCGGCCCGGGCATTGGGCGGCCACGCGGGGGCTGATCGAGAGCGTGCCGAACGACCGCGAGAACTCCTCGGCGAACTGGTGGGCGAGGAGGTCGGCCCGTCGCGCGTAGGCACCCTTGTCCGGCCACGTCGCCTCGGGACGGAGGATCTCGCTCGGCACCCCGGGGCACGCTTCGGGCACCCACACGTGGAACCGCTCATCGAGCGCGAAATCCACTCCAGTGAGCTCCCCGGCGAGCGCCGCCCGCACCATGCGCCGGGTGAGGCGGATGTCGATCCGCGACCCCGTTCCGTACGGCCCCCCCGACCAGCCGGTGTTGACGAGCCACGCCTGCGTCCCGTACCGATCGAGGTACTCCCCGAGGAGGTCCGTGTACACGTGGGGGAGCCGTGGCATGAACGGCGCTCCGAAGAACCGGGAGAAGGTGGAACCTGGCTCGGCGACCCCCGTCTCCGTCCCGGCGAGCTTGCTCGTGTACCCCATCAGGAACCAGAGTTTGGCCTGATCCGGCTCCAGGCGAGCGAGGGGAGGGAGGACCCCGTTGGCGTCCGCGGTCAGGAACACCATCGCCGTCGGGTGTCCGGCCCGCCCCGTCGGGTCGGCATTGCGGATGAACGAGAGCGGATACGAGGCCCGTGAGTTCTCCGTCAGGCGCCGGTCGGAGAAGTCGAACCTCCCGTTGGGGAGCATGAACGCGTTCTCCACGATCGCCCCGTGGTCCAAGGGGTTCGCCTCGTGCATCACCGCCCCGTAGATGTCCGGCTCCTTCGCCGGGTCGATCCCGATCATCTTCGCGTAGCAGCCCCACTCGAAGTTGAAGATCCCCTGGTCATTCCAGCCGTGCTCGTCGTCGCCGATGAGGATCCGCTCAGGATCGGAGGAGAGCGAAGTCTTTCCTGTCCCCGACAGGCCGAGGAACAGGGCGGACGACCCGTCGGCTCCGACGTTGGCCGCCCCGTGGAGGGGAAGGATCCCGAGCGGGGGGAGGAGGAAGTTCATCACCGTGAACAGGAGCTTCTTCACCGATCCGAGGTACGCCGAGCCGTACACGATCCCCGCGCGGAGGGCGAAGTCCATGACCACGGCCAGGTCCGAGGTCCGCCCCGTCGCCCGATCGGTCCGCAGCCGGCCCGCGTACTTCCTTGGGTCGAGCTTGTCGTAGGGGAGGACGAGGAGGGTGAACGGACGGTCGGCGAACGCCGACCCCGCAGCGCCGGGCGGGATGGGGCGGAGCATGTTGTCCGCGAACAGGGCGGTCAGGGCGTGGTCCGTGATCAGGCGCACCGTGAGGGAGCACGTTGGGTCCGCCCCCAGTGCCCGTTCGAGTACGAACAGGCGAGGTTTGGCTTCCAGGGCGGCCCACCCGTCGGCGAGGATCATCTCGAACGTGTCCGGTGGCATCGGGTGACAGTACGGCGAGGACCAGTCCACCTCGTCGTGGATCTGCGGCCGATCCACGATGTACGTGTCCTCGGGCCGACGCCCAGTGGACTCGGGGGGCGTCCACGTGGCCAGTGCCCCCGAGACGCTGACGAGGGCCTCCCGATGGGCGATCGCCTCCTGGATCGCGACCGCGCGGGACGGGTTGACGAAGACGTGGCTGTGACGCCCCAGCACCCGCTCCGCTTCCCGGTCAACGAACATCGGGCACCTCCGACTTGCTCTCCCCGGGGTGGAGGAAGACGACCTGGGTCGGGTAGGCGAACTCGATCCCCATCTGGGCAAACCGCCGCTTGAGCTGGAGGTTGATCGCCTGCTGGGTGTCCATGTACACGTTGTAATCGGGGACGAGGACATAATAGACGACCTCGAAGATGAGGGCGTAGTCCCCGTACTCCTTGAAGTGGGCGCGGTCGAACCGGGTGTTGGGGAGGCCGTCGATGATCTCCCGCACCGTCTTCGGGATCTGCTCGAGGAGCTCGGGGGGCGTGTTGTATACGACCCCGAACGAGAACACGACCCGCCGCTCGCGCATCCGCTTGAAGTTGCGGATCCGGCTCCGGAGGAGGTCGGAGTTGGAGAAGATGAGCTGCTCCCCGGTCAGGCTCCGGATGCGGGTCGTCTTGAGGCCGATCCGCTCCACCGTCCCCAGCATGTCGCCCACGATGATGAAATCCCCCACCAGGAACGGCTTGTCGACGACGATCGATACCGAGGCGAACAGGTCCCCGAGCACGTTCTGGAGCGCGAGCGCCACGGCGATCCCCCCGATGCCGAGGCCCGTGATGAGGGCGGTGACGTCCACCCCCATGTTCTGCAGGGCGAGGAGGAGGACGAGGGTCCACAGGACGAGCTTGGCCATGAACCCCACCGCGTTGAGGGTGGTGGCGGCGGCGGCGTCCTTCTCCTCCTCGAGCTTGTGCCGCGCCTCGCGGGTCACCCAGAACGTGATGAACCGGCTCGTCCAGCTCGCCACCTGAAGGAGGAACGCCAGGAGCGCGATCGCCCCCAACGCGCGGGACGCGGCCTCGGGGAGCGTCACGGCCAGCGAACCGGCCCAGAGGGAGACGGAAAACAGGAACAAGGGGTTCGTGCGGCGGAGGAGGTCCACCACCAGCCGCCGAACCTCCCCCTTCTTTCGCTCGTACTGCGCCGCCAACCCGCGCACGACCGCCCACCGCGCCACCCGGAGGGCGACGAACGTCAGGACGGCGATCCCCAACCCGAGGAACCAGATCCAGACCTCGTTCCCAGCCAGAACGCGGTGGAAGAACCCCATCGCCTAACCGGACCCTCCGCGTCGAGGGAAGCGCAGAAACGCGATCACGATGCACAAGAGCGCGATCGCAAACAGAATCACCGTGACCGCACTCCCCAGCGGCTCAAGGAGCGTCCCGATGACGAACCCCAGCAGTCCCGCCCCGAGCGCGAGGACGAACCAGCGAATCGTGGTCGTCAACCCTCTCATCACCTTCCAGGGTAGCGACGATCTCGCCCTCCGTCAACGCGCCATGGTGCGCCTGGCCTTCGCCACCCGTCACGGGGAGAGCGGTGGAGGGTCCGTGAGGCGGCGTCTTGGTGAACCCAGAGGCCGTCGCGGACCACGTCAGACCCTCGGGTCAGACCTTGCATGCGTAGGATCGCCGGTTTTGCCATCCTACCCTCCCAGAACCCTAAAAGTGAAACTCTGACCCCAGATCCCTGCGTTAGTCGTCCCGGTCGTTCGGCGTGAGGGGCGCACCTCACACACGGCGTGGAGAGGAGAGCTCGCGTACCACGCCAAGCCGAGCAGGATCGACAACATTGCCTCGTGCTTCGGGGGCGTTCTCGTGTTCAGGCAGGACCTCTCCACCAAGGCTCCGACCGTGCTTGGAGCTGGCAGTTGTGACCAGCGCACTGAACCCGGGGACGGTCTACCGGTTGGGGAGAGGATGTAAGTTTGGGCAGAATGTAAGGGCCATGAACACCGTGGTTCTCGGAGGGGGTGGATGGGGGACGGCGATGGCGCGCCTCCTCGCCAGGAAGGGCCAGCCTACCTGGCTGTGGGTGCGAAGCCCAGAGCGGGCAGTTGCTCTCGACTCCGAGCGCGAGAATCGAAAGTACTTGCCTGGAGTCGAGATCCCAAGGGACGTGGTCATCACCAGCGATCTCGGTCGCGCTGCCGCATGGGGGAACATCTTCCTGTTCGCTGTGCCGAGCATGGCGGTGCGCGATGTCGCGCGCCAGTTCGCGGCGGCCGCCAGCGTCCGTCCTCCACAAGCCGTGGTCAGTCTCGCCAAGGGGATCGAGCAGGACACGCTTAAGCCGATGACGCGGGTTTTGGCCGAGGAGTTGCCGGGGATCCCCGTGTTCGCCCTGTCGGGGCCATCCCATGCCGAGGGGGTCGGCCGCGATGAACCGACGGCGGTCGTGCTCGCAGGGCGGGACCTTCGGCTTGGGGGAGAGATCCAGCGCATCCTGATGACGGATCGGTTTCGGGTCTATCTCACGGACGACGTGTGGGGCGTGGAGTACGGCGCGACGATGAAGAACGTCATCGCGGTGGCAGCTGGGATGTGCGATGGCCTTGGATATGGGGACAACGCCAAGGGAGCCCTGCTGTCTCGTGGTCTTGCGGAGATGGTGCGGCTGGCCGTGCGGCTGGGATGTGAGCGAGAGACCCTGTATGGGCTGTCCGGCCTGGGGGATCTGGTGGCGACCTGTACGTCTCGCCACAGCCGGAATCGGTACGTGGGAGAGCGGGTGGGCCGGGGAGAGAAGATCACGGACATCCTCGCGGGGATGAGCATGGTCGCCGAGGGCGTGTTCGCTGCCCAGGCCGTGCGTGCTCTGGCTCGTGCCCATGGGGTAGAGATGCCGATCACGGAGGCTGTCTACGCCATCCTTTACGAGGGCGCCGCTCCTGATGTGAAGCTGAGCGAGCTCATGGCGCGTCCCCCGAAGGACGAACGCCGGTGAACACTCGGGCTGCGGACGGAGCCCGATGGTCATGGAGGGGGAATCAGCCTGTATGAGAACGGTCCGCAGAGCCTTCGGCCACGCGGACCAGAGCGGATCCCTGTGGCGAGACCTGAGGTCCGCAGTCCGTTTCCCGCCCACGGGAGACAGCCGGTACGCACCACGGCTTGTAGACGGGGGGTTGCGGGCCTCGCTTCTCTGTGCCGAAGGCCCGCGCACCTCCCGGTTCCCGCCCCCACTTTCGGATGCTGAACGAAGTGCCCTCCACCGGAGGTCGCCGGGGGAGAGCAGGCGTGTTGACATAGCCCGGTTGGTGGCGATGGCGGAGGCCGTGCTGGCCGCGACCATCTGGGCCTCGTCGTTCGTAGGGGTCAATGGAGCACGCTGACCCCCTGACCGTGGCTGGCCTCCGTTACTTCCTGGCGTTCCTTCTCTTCGTACCCCTCCTCCGGCGGAGCCGGGCTGCCCTTCCCGCGGGGGTGTGGCCGCGGCTGGCCCTGATCGGGATCTCGCAGTACACGGTGGGGAACGCGGCCTTGTTCTGGTCGCTCCGCACCCTGTCGGCAACCGCGGGGAGCTTGAGCTTGTCGCTCGTCCCGATCGCCGTCCTCCTGCTCCAAATCGTCTGGTTGCGGGAGCGTCCTGGGGGGGTGGCCCTCCTGGGGGTCACTCTCACCGTGGGAGGGAGCGTCCTCTT